>Ga0209639_1001855_pt1 | contig 18698 bp, 13 predicted proteins | sample EPASupsiteHSE605_FD_187268 | JGI IMG/M metagenome (GOLD analysis project Ga0209639, IMG submission 187268) | Bioremediated contaminated groundwater from EPA Superfund site, New Mexico - Sample HSE6-05 (SPAdes) (version 2) | ecosystem: Environmental > Aquatic > Deep subsurface > Groundwater >...
CATCACGCGGCGACGTGATGCTGGTGCTGGAAGGTCTGATCTATATCCTAACCGAGAGGCTGCAGGCCGGAACTGTCGTGAGCATGGGCAATTTCGGAAATTTCCGCATGGTAGCCGGCTCTGTGGGAGCTGTGACGGAAGAGGAGTTTAGCACTTCGATGTTCAAAAAACCGCGTATCATCTTCAAGCCGGGTATTCTGTTGCGTGAAGTGACCAACAACGCCAAGTTCGAGAAACTGCAGACGGTTAAGGTAACCGTAACGGAGCAGTGCGACAAAGAGCACGTGTATTAATTCTTCATTGCACCTCCGGATGCAGATTGATTCTCAACACAACCCCTTAAAACAAACAGAAAGATGAAACAAGTAAAACAGATCATTGAATTTATTTTAGTAGTGGCAAGCTGCTTTTTTCGGAAAAGGAAACAGCAAAAAGTCCACCCTTACGTTCCTGAAGATCCTTATCCTCCTGGCCCTTGTAATGGAAGAAAAGGAGATTGCCCTGGCTGCTCTGGGTGTAATTGTAACCCTCAGTCAGCGCCCGCCACCGGAGCCGCCAACCTGCTTGGCTGGTGTTTGATAGCGGTAGCCGGAACCAGTTACCTGTATAAGTTGTTGGTATAGGATCCAACAGCAGGTACGGGGTTTATATATATATAAATGTTCGCGTCGCGCGTACGCGTAACCCAATTAAATACATTATCCTAACTAACCGGACTGCTATGCAACATTGTATAATTATCTGCAAAAGTAAAAATAACCTTTATATTTGTATTTCATTCATGTTAGAAAAAAGTTTTAACAAAAAAGGAAAGTCCGGCTCGCGAGAGTCGGACTTTTTATTGATAGCTTTATCTTATAAATGGCATTAATAAAACTAATATCAGCATTTTAACTAGCTGCAATACTTAACGATTTAATTTAGCTAACAATCTCAGATTCGTGCTTATTAAATAAAAAACAAACAGGTATACCCTCGAGTAAAAATACACACAACAATAATATATTAGTTACGAATATAGCACATCGGAAATAATCTATTGCAAGATTGAGCATTAAAATCAATTATTTAACTTAAATATGCAAATTATATTTTCATGGTTGCAACTATATTTGTAAATAATATTTACATACTTTTATCTCAATTAATGTTATAATCGTTGTAAATTATTCATCTAGGAACATTACTAATTTATTTCTGATCATTTTGACAAAATGAAGTCAGACACAAATAAAACAATATGAGTATATTTGTTTCAGATTCAGACACAATGTGTAGTAATTCTTATTCTTTAGACAGTTCAATTTTTTGGCGGGTTGAAATAAAAGAAAATAATAATTACGTTATACCAGACCTGAGTCATAAGCTTACTGTAATATGTACAATTTTAAAAGGAGAAATCGCTATTTATAATAACGGCCTTATCTCTTCAATAGTAAATAAAGATGAGGCTGCACTTGTTACGAATCCTTCTGATGCCATGTTTAAGGCGTTGGACGAAACAATAATAATCTTCTGCTCATTAACGCAGCCAGAAATGCTCTGTCCTTGCTATTTATTTCAAAACATAGGGAAAAACACGAATTTTACCTATGACTTCAACCTGCTGAAAATAAATAAGCAAGTTAAGTCATTTCTTTCAGCAATGGATTTTTATTTAAATGAAGGCATTGATTGCTCACATTTTCATGAATTAAAAAGAAAAGAATTATTTTTTTTGTTTAGAGCATATTACTCTGACGGCGAACTGATAAGTTTTTTCTTCCCGGTAATTGGCCAAAATTCCGAATTTAAACTTTTCATTTTAAATAATCATTTAAAGGTTGCCAATATCAATGATTTTGCAAAATTGGCCTGTTGCAGCTTATCAACCTTTAATAGAAAGTTTAAGGAGAATTTCGGTATTACTGCCTATCAGTGGCTATTGAATCAAAAAGCAATATATATATATAATGAAATTGTTTATAATGCAACCTCTTTTCAAGAGATTGCGTTTGAGAACGGATTTTCATCTCAGGCTCATTTCAATCATTTCTGTAAGTCATTTTATGGAAAAACTCCTGGAAAAATAAGAAAAGATAAAAGTATATCACATATATAATAATTCAATTACTATTTATTAAAATCAACTATAATAGTGATTTTAATATAAAGCTAGAACAAATGACTAAAATTAAAAAATTAAACAACAAAAGTATTCGATTAAATATCCCATAGTTAAGTAAAATTTATTTCTGTAAACAAATTGCTCTCCAGTATCTTGCTTTTTGTTTACAATCCAATTGCTAGTAATACATTTTATTTAACAATATCTAATCCTTATTTCTATGAAAAATTATAATTGGCTAAATCAAAAAACAGATGAGAACAAAACAATTGACAATGATATATTTAAACAGATTAGATTATCAAAAAAGGAGTCATATCAAATCTCTCAATATAATCCGTACTCAATAACATTTGTGATTAGTGGAAAAATTGCTTACAGAAAGGATGATAAATACCAAAATCCTATATTAGATGATCAATCCGCGATAATTATTGATAACCAGGATATTTCTCTTTTGGCAATTGAAGACAGCGAAATTATTATTTGCAATTTAGCTAATAATCTTAAAATTTACCCATGTTTTGGTCACGAAATAGATCTTAAAGAAGATAGCCATTATAACATCAATATTGTAATTATAGAGGTAAACAGTCTTATACATGTGTTTTTAGCATCGATCGATTTAAATCTTAATACGTCTCAAAACTACTTCAACTACCAAGAAATAAAAAGACTGGAGCTTCTATTCTTATTAAAGAGACTTTATCCGCAATCAAAATTTTCTTATCTACTGCCTCCTGAAGATTTAAATGAATTTGATTTCAAAACCTTAGTTATAAAAAATTACAGAGGGGTTAAAAACGTAAAAGAATTAGCAAACCTAACTCACACAAGTATGTCTACTTTTTCAAGGAAATTTAAACTGAATTTTGGCATATCATTTAGTCAGTGGAAAAAAAAAAGTAGCTAAAAATGTTTATCGTGAAATAAAATTTACAACAAAATCATTTAAAAACATCGCGGTAGAAAACAATTTTTCTTCTCAAGCGCACTTTAATAGATTTTGCAAGAAACAATACGGAAATACACCTAAAGAATTGAGAAACACCTATGACAACAACAAGTTATATTAATCCGAATACTATAAAACGCGATTTAACAAACAGTAATCCATTAACAAATAGTATCCTATATTCGCCGATAGGAGTACTTATCATAAAAGTCGATGACAGAAAAATAATCTATTGTAATTCTGCCTTCGAAAATCAATTCGAACTAGGGGGAATTGACTTAATTGGGCATGAAATAGAAAAAGTCCTTTCACTAAATACAAGCTTTAAAAGAATAAGTGAAGTACTTAGTCATCCGAATGAAAATTGGCAGACCATTACGTTTAATTTTAATAATACCAGATCAAGTGGAGAATTAGACTTTTATTATATGCAGATAGTAATAGACAGGCAAGAGTTTAACCAGTCCGATACACATATCTATTGCTACTACATTAACAATACGCAACAGGAAACGATTAAAGTTGAATTAGAAAAGGCCTTAAAGGCTGACACGCTTAAATCCGAATATATCGCAAATATTAGTCATGAAATCAGAACTCCATTAAACGCTATTACAGGGTTTTCTGAACTGCTCTCAGAAACTGATCTGCCAGAAGAAAAAAAGCAGTATACGGAAATCATAAAAGCAAATAATAATCAACTTCTGGATATTATTAATGATGTGTTGGATTATTCTAAATTAGAATCGAAAAAAATCAATTTAATTTTTGAAAAAACAGATATTGGATACATAATAAGTTTGGTTAAAGATTCCTACTCATTATTATTGAATTCGGAAGTTCAATTTATAATTGAAAACAATGCTCCAAATACACCCATAACGACCGACAGAAGAAGGGTTGTTCAAATTATAAGCAATTTATTAAGCAACGGATTTAAATTTACAGAAAAAGGATATGTAAAACTTTCATACAGCGTAGAGGATGCCGACATCGTTTTTCACGTAACAGATACCGGCTGTGGAATTTCAACTCAAAACTGTCAGATATTATTCGAGCGCTTTGCCCGGTTCAATGAAAGAAAAAAAGGAACAGGTTTAGGTCTTGCAATTTGCAAGCTACTCGTGGAACAACTTGGCGGAAAGATAGGTGTTACGTCTATTGAGGGGCTCGGCTCCGATTTCTGGTTTTCGTTGCCGCTGTCTGCCGAGGTTCCAACAAAAGGGATGAACATTACAAAACCACACACCCAGATAAAGCAAGATCCATTAATAAGTATAAATTATAAACCAGACGAAACAAGTTATGCCGACAAAAAAACAATTCTGATCGCAGAAGATCAAATGGATAACTTTGAATTACTTAATGAAATACTTAAAAAAGAATTCAGAATAATTCATGCTGAAGATGGCGAAAAAGCGGTGTCACTCTATTTAAGTACAAAACCAGACTTGTTATTAATGGATTTAAAAATGCCTCTTCTTTGTGGAGCAGAAGTAATCAAAGAAATTAGGAGAAAATCATCAACAGTACCCATAATTATACTTACCGCTCTTGCTTTCAGCGATGAAATCTCTAAAGCAATTACTTTAGGGGCAAATGATTACCTACTTAAGCCTTTTACAAGAAAAGATATTATTTCAATCATCAAAAAACATCTGCCGGATTTTTAAATCATCACTAAAACAAATCAGAATGACTAAAACAGTAAAAGAAATAGATGAAATATATAATAAATCAGAAATGAATGTCAGTAAATTTGTTATCAGAAATTGAAAGTGAATAATTAGGAAAATATGGTTTTTACACCTGAAATTATTGAAAAGGTTTGGGGGAAAGGTATAGTTGTTGAAGATCAAAATGATCAAGAGTTTAGAAAAGATATTATTGGGGCTTGGATTGGTCGCAGATTTTATAATAATAAAAAGAGTCAGTACGGTTGGGTAATTGGGTATATACGATCCATTGAAGATGGTGGTAGTAATCATATTGATAATCTTATCCCCTTGCAGTGGGAGAATAATGACATTATAAATAAAGGTATTACAGATCGCAAAGTAACGGCTAACCGAATACGAAACGAACTGGTTATTGATATTAATCATGGACAAAATACGCACTAACCCGAGTGTTCACTGGAGATGAAGAGCCCAGTTTAAACCCTATAAAGATAGGGCTGGGTCTTCTATTTTTGGAAACCAATTAACTCTCTTAATAGATTATACTAAATAGCGAATCATCTTAGCACTAACCCTTGTAGTTAGTTATTAACACTAACCCTTACCTTTAATCGTGCTCTTTCATCTATAGCAATCTTAACAGAATCAATAGGCAACAGTAAGAGATTGAAAACCTAAAAGATGAAAGAGAAGCGTTAGGGATTAAACCTAGACTGTAATCAAAATTGACAGTAACTAAAGTTTTGAAATGTGAATTAGACTTTTTCATAGATAATTGTTATTTTTGTGACTGTGTTGTCGTTGAATTATTCTTCCTCTACATTGCGCATCTGGAATAATTAGTTACATCAACGACGATTTGCCGTAGCTTATTTTCAACAATTAAAAGTCTAATAATATGAAATGCCCTCACTGTATAGTTGAAGTTAATCCAGATTTTAGAGAATTATATTTAGGAAAAGATTCTGAAAGTTCTTGGTCTGTACTTGTTATGATATGTCCTAATCCTAATTGTGGGAAAATGATAATTGATTTAGCCTCAGGTTTACCTAATACAGATCATTATGGGAAACCAATGAACAGCTTATTCGTTATCAGAAATAGACATACTGTAAAACCATTAAGTTCAAGTCGACCTCCCGTTCCTTCAGAAGTTGATGAAAAATTTGCGAAAGATTATAATGAAGCTTCTATGATATTAAACCTTAGTTCTAAAGCGAGTGCCGCTTTGAGTCGAAGATGCTTGCAAAATATTTTGAGAGATAAAGCCGGAGTAAAGCCTGGAAATTTAGCTAATGAAATTCAACAGATTATTGACAGCAAGTCACTACCTTCTCACTTATCAGAAAGCATTGATGCAATTAGGAATATAGGAAATTTCGCCGCACATCCACTTAAAAGTACTTCTAGTGGAGAAATTGTAGATGTTGAATCGGGAGAAGCAGAATGGCTTTTAGATGTATTAGAAGCATTGTTTGATTTCTATTTTGTTCAACCGGCATTATTGAAATTAAAGAAAGATGCCTTGAATAAAAAGTTAGCTGATATTGGAAAACCTCCGATGAAATAGGAAAACAACCGATAAGAAGGTTTAGTATCAAAAATGGCAGGTAGGGAATTTATGTATATAAAAATGTACGCGCTGCGCGTAATAATCTAATATATTAATCATCACAATTACTCCGTCTGCTATGTAACATTGTACAATTAGTTGCGATAGGAAAAATGATTCTTGTCTTTGTAAGGAGGGAAAAATAGTATTCTTGGGGGATTTTTAGAAAAAACTATTTTAAAGACTGAGAAGAGTCTAGCTCCTAGGAGTGGGACTTTTTGTATTTTATTGCGTTGGTATAGCCAAACGCTTGAATGAAATTAAGCCAAATGACTAAATTAGAAAAAAGTAATTGATTTTAGGAGTAATGAATATATAATAGTCCGACTCTCAAGATCCAGACTCTTTATATTTACGACACTATCCAAAATATTGTGTCGGATTTATATATTTTTCAAAAGAACCTATTTATAAATTCGTCTTTACTTGTGATATTTCTAGCATAAAGACCATATCCCATGGGATTTGAGTATATAAATTTACAATATTCAATATTTTGTAAAGCCTTTTTGAGTTGTGTGCTATCATGTTTGTAGTTTACAAGAAGAAAAACAAACTCAATATCAGGGTTAACCGCATTTACCTCTTTATATTTATCCATCCCTTTAATAAGTCCTAAACTTCTTTTTTGGTTGAATACGTTTATCATATCCATTTTAAAAGAATCAATATCGCGTTTGGAAATAAATTCGTTGAAATCGTTTATATGCTTTTCTATTCCGCTCTTATTTGATATTGAATTATATCCCTGTTTTACTTCAAATATAGTAATTGTAGGTATGAATGATTTGAGCAATTTGCGAGCACTACTCGTTGAATCCCATCGTAGAGCCACAACATCAAACCGGCCCAAATCCTGATATTCAGTGTCAATTATAAAATAATCTGTATCAAGTGAGTTGGGCGAATAGTTGTTTTCTCTGACTATTTGCTGTTGAATATCTTTTTCCCCAAGAAGATTTTTTTTAGTAGTAATATAAACATCAATAGAATGTTTAGCCTTTTGAATATAATAATCAAAATTATCTAATGAAGGAATAATAAACGTGTTGTCTTTATGATATTTTTCTGACAAGCTTTCAAAAGAATAAGTATCTTGGTGTATACTTAGAATAGCACCACCTCTATAATAGATAGTTATTATTTCACCTCTTAGTTCCAAGTTTAATGTATCGTCTTCTCTAACATATTTAAGGATTGTATTTAATCTACCTGTGAGAAGCTCATCTAAAAATGCTTGTTTTATTTTACGTGCCATAATGGTTATTGTTAACAAAGTGTTCTACAAATATACATTATATTATATACGTAATGTTATATTCCTGATATTAAACACAGTACTATATAAATATAATTCAGCCAAACTCCTTAAACAAAATTGTGCCAAACGACTGAATTTGGTAAAATCATTGATATTAGACTGTAATGATTTATTGAAGAACAACCAGATTAATTATCTTTGGGGGATTATTTGCAGACCGTTTGTGTAGAAATATTTTAATCCTGTTTAATTATGAGAAAATTAGTGAATCAATTCTTTGTGTGGCTCTGTGTGTTCTTTTTTTCAAGTGTTGCGTATTCCAGCAACAATCCGCTTCCGGTAAAGTTTGGCGATCCCTATGTGCTGCTTGCTTCGGATGGGAGGTATTACATGTATGGTACCGGGGCCGGTGCTGTAGATGGATTTTGTGCTTATTCTTCGCCCGACCTGGTTAACTGGAAAGCCGAAGGGCAGGTTTTCCGTGGAAACATCCCGGGGTCGTGGGGCGTGGCTAATTTCTGGGCACCGGAAGTTTACGAGCTGAATGGCAAGTTTTATATGTTGTATAGTGCCGATTGGAAGGTGAATCCTACCAACGAACAAGAGAACTTCCGGATCGGGGTAGCCGTTGCGGATAAGCCGACAGGTCCTTTCAGGGAGCTTTCATCCGAACCGTTGTTCGATCCGGGTTATCCGGTTATTGACGGCAACCTGGTGGTGGATGAGAAGGGCCGTATGTTCCTTTACTATTCACGTTGTTGCTATAAGCATCCGGTGGAAAGCGAGATTGCCGCACAGGCTAAAAAGGAGGGGAAGTTCGATTCGATTGAAGAGAGCTGGATCTATGGTATTGAGGTTAAACCGGACCTGACGGGTGTAATCGGGGAGCCGGTGCTGTTGCTTCGTCCGCCCGTAAAACTGAACGACAAACAATCGGAATGGGAAAGCCGCTCCGTAACATCGGGTGAAGTGAACCGCCGGTGGACCGAAGGTCCTTTTACGTTCAGAAAAGGGGATACCTACTATATGATGTATTCGGCCAACTTTTTCGGAGGCAAGAATTATGCCGTAGGATATGCTACCTCCAAAAATCCGCTTGGCCCGTTTACAAAAGCCGCCAACAATCCCGTGTTGGAGAAAAATGTGGAAAAAGGAGGTATTGTGACCGGTACAGGTCATAATAGCATAACGTGGTCTAAAGACGGCAAGCAGATGTATTGCGTATACCATGGCCGAACACAGGCAACCGGTGATGAACGGGTTGTTTTTATTGACAAGATGGGGGTGGATAAAAACGGCATACTCTATGTTGATGGGCCTACTACCGCCAAATAACTTAGCTCTTTCCGTCCAAATGACTGAATGAAATCAAGCCAAATGACTGAATTCAAAAATTTCATCCTAAAAAAATTCCCTTAAGTGAACGGGATGCTCACTTAAGGGAATGTATTTTAACTCCAGGTCAATCGAGTCTTACCAGCCGGGGTTCTGTTTCCATTGGTTGTTCGTAAGCGACAACATGCGCGACTGGATAGGGTACGCAACGTTGTATAGTTTTAGGCTAATAAATATCGTAAAATGATAAGTAATTCAAGGATTTGCACAATAATATGACTAAATAATCTAATAACTTTGCAAATATATTGGGAAAGGACTTTGGTTACCGCACCAGGCTTTACCTGTAGTACGTGGGCAGATTATCAACCGTGGTCTGTTATTGATATGGAAATCAGAAGAAAAAAAATAAGAATGAAACGAATTTTACTATCTTTAGTTAGCGGATACCTCTTCATGAGCTGCAGCAGCGTAACCGATCTGTCGGTTACTCCGTCAAAGAGCGATCTCAAATTTCCTGTTCTGGCAAAAAGTTGGGATGAGGGTATGCCATTAGGCAATGCTACTGTGGGTGTACTGGTGTGGAAACGTGACTCTGCCCTTCGCTTTTCATTGGATCGGACCGATCTTTGGGATTTACGGCCCACGGATAGTATCTCGGGACCGAACAATCGGTTTGCCTGGGTAAAAGAACAGGTAAGAAAAAATGATTACCTGCCGGTACAGAGAAAATTTGACTGGCCATACGATCAATTGCCTGCTCCATCTAAGATTCCGGGAGCTGCCATTGAATTCTCATTAAAGCAGTTGGGCGAGCCGTTGCATGTACAGTTGTATCTTAACAATGCTTTATGTGAAGCCTCCTGGAAAGATGGGACAACCATGAAAACATTTGTTCACGCAACAGAACCGGTAGGATGGTTTGTATTTGAAAACCTGCAAGAGGATATTATGCCAACGCTGATTGCGCCACAGTATAATAAAACAGGCCCATCCGGAGAATCAGATCCGGTGACTGGTCAGGATCTGCGTCGTCTGGGTTACGAACAAGGAAAAATTATCCAAAATGGAAATGAAATCGTATATCACCAAAAAGGATGGGGAGATTTTTCGTACGATGTGGTAGTTCGTTGGGAAAAAGTTGGAACCACTTTGCGGGGAGTTTGGAGTGTAACGTCGTCGATGTCGGCAGATAAAGCTGCAAACGAAGTAAAAGAAGCGATGCAGCGTGGTGTACACAAGGATTACGACGCTCACATGGATTATTGGAATGGCTATTGGGCTCAATCCTCTATCGAACTGCCGGATTCAATCTTACAAAAACAGTACCAGAGCGAAATTTACAAGTTTGGCTCTGCTTCCAGAGAAAACTCCTATCCCATTTCTTTACAGGCGGTTTGGACAGCCGACAATGGAAAGCTTCCGCCCTGGAAAGGTGATTTTCATCACGACTTGAATACCCAGCTTAGTTATTGGCCGGCTTATTCAAGCAATCACCTGGCTGAAGGGATGGGCTATCTCAATACTTTATGGAATCAAAGAGACACCTACAAACGTTACACCCGCCAGTATTTTGAAACGGACGGAATGAATATTCCGGGGGTTTGCACCTTAACCGGCGAACCTATGGGTGGATGGATTCAATATTCAATGTCTCCTACTTGCGGAGCCTGGTTGGCTCAGCATTTTTACTTACACTGGAAGTATTCGGCCGACAAGACTTTTCTAAAAGAGCGTGCCTATCCGTTCCTGAAGGATGTAGCGGTTTATATGGAGCAAGTTTCGGAAGTTGATGCAAATGGCGTACGGAAGTTGGAAATTAGCTCGAGCCCGGAAATCTTCGATAATTCCTTAAAAGCCTGGTTTAAAAATATGACTAATTACGATTTGTCGCTGATGCACTTCATTTTTAAAGCGACTGCCGAATTAGCTGCCGAATTAAACTTACAGGAAGAGTCTGCACATTGGTTGGCGCTAAAAAAGCAATTGCCGGATTTTGATCTGGACGAAAGCGGAAGTCTTACTTTTTCCAAAGGATTCCCATACGACAAATCACATCGCCATTTCTCTCATGCAATGGCCATACATCCATTGGGATTAATAGATTGGAGTGAGGGCGAAAACTCGCAGCATATTATAAATGCTACGTTGCAAAGGATGAAAGAATGCGGACCGGATTGGTGGACCGGATACTCTTACAGCTGGTATGGCAACATGAAAGCCCGCGCATTTGACGGTGAAGGTGCAGCCGAGGCATTACGAACTTTTGCTGATTGTTTTTGCCTGAAAAATTCGTTTCATGTAAATGGTGATCAATCCAATACAGGAAAGTCGAAGTTTACCTATCGCCCGTTTACGCTGGAGGGTAATTTTGCTTTTGCCGCAGGGATACAAGAGATGCTGTTACAAAGTCATACCGGCATTGTTCGCATTTTCCCGGCTATTCCGTCGGGTTGGAAAAATGTTTCATTCAAAAATTTGCGTGCAATGGGGGCCTTTCTGGTATCGGCAGAGAAAAAAGACGGACAAGTAATAAATGTTCGTGTTTTTTCTGAACAAGGCGGACTATTACGTATTGCATCTCCTATCGATGGAAAGATATTGGAATATAAAACAACTAAGGGTAAATGGCTTGAGATTCCAACCAGGTAAACCCAACAATGCGCAGATCGGCACCTATTTTCCTGTATAGGATTATAGGTGCCGATCTTCCTTTTTATCTGATCCATCAATAAGGCGAAACCTTTTATGGCAGTTTATTTATTTACTAACTCTTTAAATTGCATCGCCCGATACTCCCTTGGTGCGTGGTTGGTATGTTTTGAAAATAGCCTGGAGAATTGCGACAGATTAGGCAAACCAACTGCCGAAGCAATTTCTTTTATGGTCATTTGAGAGGTGAGCATCAGCGTCTGGGCCTTTTCAACACGTTTAAGCTGAATGTATTCACATGGATTTACTCCTTGTATTTTTTTAAATAGCCGCGAAAAATGATCAGGAGTAACATACATCAATTCGGCCAGATCTGCAACCGATATATGCATATTTAAGTTATTGTGGATATAATTCATTACCCCATCAAATTTTTCATACGGATAATTTACCCCGGGCGAAGGGACTCTGACCGACGTTATAAACCGGGAAAAAAGCTGCAGTAAGATGCCATTGCTTTCAATATGCCTGGGGTAATCCAATCTGTTTTTTTCCATGTTCACGAAATGGATATTTCGCTTATTGTCATATTTCCTGGGATCGGTGGCTGGTAACGATTTATGAGGATTCAATTCCATAAAACGCTCCATCAAAACATAATCAATTGGCTTGGAAGGCAATTGTAAATTGAAATCCAATTGTTCGCGACAACCGGTTTCTTCCCTTCTTTTGTCAAAAAAACAAATATAATAATGCTCCATAAAGTCATCGCATTCATACCTGTGAGCTACAAACTTGGGGATAAGAAACAATTGATTGGGGCGTAATTCATATTTCCTTTTGTGTATATAAACAGCTCCACTGCCTTTGGTGATCAGGTATAATCTAGAAAAAGGACTTATTACATTGTCGTAATTCCACCATGTTCCAACCCGATAAAAACCGGCATAAAGAAGTTGCAAAGATAAGTCGCATTCAAATGAAGATGCCCCCATACCATGTATTTTACATTTATATTTCCTGGCCACAAATATATTCATATAATATCGGAATATGCAAACCTTTATTCAAGTTATGCAAAGAATAGCTAAAGCATAGAGATTATCTTTGTAACGAATCATAAATCAATTCCATTATCTAAACCATGAAGTATTCCCATTCATTTCCCATTGTATTCATCTGTCTGTTTTGTTGTTTTCATATTTCTGCTCAATATGTAAATCAGGGACTTATAGACAGACTAAATCATTATTCCGGTAAGAGCTATAAATCTGCGGTGAATGATCTTAAAAAAAAGTATCCGGACACATACAACCCCGGGAACAACTGGTCAAAGGCTCTTGAAGATTTAGAAAACAATAAAAAGTCATTAATCCGTGAGCTGAAAAACGGAAATAGCAAAGCAGTAAAACAAGCAGTAAACCTCTTAAAACAACTGGATGCAGCGCTTCTTGCCAATCCGTTGCTGATTAACAAAAACATAGTGGCTATTCGTCGTGTATTGGGAGATAAAGCCACTATGGCGATGAGCGGACAATTGGGTATTGCTCCCTCTAATTTTCAAAACAATTCCGAAATCCACAATCCAGACAAAGGATGGAACAATGAGTTCGTGACTATAAAAGTTACTTCCGGCGAAGTAAAGCAAAGCTCTTTGTTCAAACCAGAACCGGGAAAAATCATTACCGATCCGGAACCTCACTTTAACGGGGACAAATTGTTGTATTCATCAATAGGGACTTCGGGCAGATGGCATTTATTTGAGCTGGATATAATTACAGGCACATCCCGCCAGGTTACCCCCGAAACGTATAAGGATTTCGACAGCTTTGACGGATGCTACACGCCCGACGGAAGGTATATTTTTTGTAGCACAGGTACGTTTCTGGGGCTTCCCTGTACAAATGGCGGTAACAAAATGTGCGGACTTTATTCCTATGACCCTAAAACGGGAAAAACCCGCCAGCTAACCTACGACCAGGACAGCAACTGGGGTCCAGTGGTCATGGAAAACGGAACCATCCTTTATCAGCGGTGGGAATATGCCGACCTGCCCCACTCTAATTCACGCATCATGTTCACTATGAATCCCGACGGCACTACACAGCAGGCCTTCTATGGTTCCAACTCCTATTTTCCTACGGCTTTCTTTAACGCACGCCCAATCCCGAACTGGCCTTCGGCTATGGTGGGGGTTGCCAGCGGACATCACAGTGTTTCACGCAGTGGTCGTTTGATGATTATCGATACGCAAAAGGGCAGACACGAAGCGGATGGCGTGGTTACCGAAATCCCCTATGCCGGACGAAAGGTGGAACCTCTGGTTCGCGACCGCTTTCCGGATGGTGTATGGCCTCAGTTCCTTCAGCCGTTTCCGCTTAACGATACCTACTTTTTGGTATCCATGAAATCAGGTCCCTCGGCGCTGTGGGGTATCTACCTGGTGGATACATTTGATAACATGACGTTGCTTGCCGAAGAAAAAAATGTGGCCTATCTCGAACCGGTATTGCTGGAAAAGCAAAAAATGCCGGCCGCCATTCCCAGCCTGATCAAACCGGAAATGACAACCGCAACGGTTTTTCTGCAGGATGTGTATATGGGCGACGGATTAAAAGGGATTCCCCGTGGATCGGTTAAAAAACTGAGAATCGGATCATTTAATTTTAGTCCCTTAAACCAGGGAGGGCTTTTGGGCACCATCGGCATGGATGGCCCATGGGATATTAAAAGAATCCTGGGCGAGGTTACCGTGGAGGAAGATGGATCGGCCATGTTTACCATCCCTGCCAACACCCCTGTTTTTGTACAGCCTCTGGACAGCGAAGGGAAAGCCCTTCAGGTGATGCGGAGTTGGTTTACGGCTATGCCGGGCGAAATATTGTCTTGCATCGGCTGTCACGAAAACAAAAATATGATTCCTGTACCCAAACCCAATATAGCATCTAAAAAAGCGCCTCAGAAAATTAAAGAATGGTATGGAAAAGAGAGGGGTTTCAGCTACCGCCACGAGGTACAACCGGTGCTGGATAGATATTGCATTTCTTGTCACAGCATCGAAAAACCAGACAAACCTTATCTGAAAGGAGATAAATGGATTACGGACTGGTCATCGGATATTAGTGGAAGAGCAGGTTCCGATTACGGTGGCCACTTTACTGTTTCTTACGCCAACTTACACCGATACGTTCGTCGCCCGGGTATCGAAAGTGATATGCATATGCTGGTTCCCATGGACGTACATGCCGATCAGACAGAGTTGATGCAGCTTTTGCAAAAAGGGCATTACAATGTAAAGTTAGACTCGGCTTCTATGGAAAAAATAGCTTGCTGGATTGATTTCAACGCTCCTTTCCATGGCAGACGATCTGACATTCCCAATTACCCCAACACCGTAAAAAGCCATGAGATGAGAGAGCTGTACCGCGAAATGTTTGGCACTCCCAAAACGGACCCCGAGTACCTGCCCGAAATACCGACAGACATTAGGCCCGTGAAAGCCGAAAAACGGATTGTCGAAACCGGGGATACGTTGCTGGAAAACTGGCCATTATACGACCCTGCAAAAACGAAGTACGGCACATGGGGGAAAAGTCAGGATAAACAAATTCACCTGGGTAATTTTCAGAAAAGTATCCCATTAGGAAACGGACTCACGCTAGAACTTGTAAAAATTCCCGCAGGTAGTTTCATCATGGGTAGTACACGAAATCAGGATGAGATGCCCCAGTCTATTGTTGAAGTTAAGAAGGCTTTCTGGATAGGTCGTTTTGAAGTAAGCAACGCCCAGTTCCGTGTGTTTGATCCCGAACACGACAGTCGCGACGAACATCGCCACGGATATCAGTTCGGACAAAAGGGATATTCAATGAATCACCCCGATCAGCCGGCGGTTCGTATTTCATGGCAGCAAGCGATGGATTATTGTAAGTGGTTATCCGATAAAACCGGGATGAAATTCACGCTTCCTACTGAAGCTCAATGGGAATGGGCTTGCCGTGCCGGGAGTAGTACTCCGTTCTGGTTTGGAGACTTGTCTGCCGACTTTTCACGCTATGCTAACCTGGGGGATATAAAACTTAAAGAATTTGCGGCTTGTACAGCCTATAAGTTTTACGAAAGCACCCAAATTATAGAAAACCCGAATAAATACGACGACTGGATTCCCCGTGATACCATCTATAACGATGGTGGATTCATCTCCGAACCCGTAGGCCGGTATATACGCAACCCATGGGACATTTTCGACATGCATGGTAATGTTTGGGAATGGACACTATCTGCCTACAAGCCATACCCTTATAAGGATGAAGATGGCCGCAATACAATTTCTGCGAATACAAAACGCGTGGCCCGCGGTGGTTCGTGGTACGACCGGCCGAAACGCTCTACATCTTCCTTCCGTCTGCCCTACCGCGATTATCAGAAGGTTTACAATGTAGGGTTCCGTGTAGTCATGTTGGAAGAAGATTGACGTACTTTCCCTTAACTCCTAAAAAAATTCCCTTAAGTGAACGGGATGATCACTTAAGGGAATGTATTTTAAATCCAGGTCAACAGTGCCTTACCAGCCGGGGTTCTGTTTCCATTGATTGTTCGTAAGCGACAACATGCGCGACTGGATAGGATACAGGTAGTCTCTGTCCAGCTTGAACTGCCATCCGTTCTGATAGTTCTTGTTATTGAATGGAATGATATAGCGCTTGGCATCTCCGGGTTTTCCGCTCAGGAACAGGTTGTTGTTGGCTGCCTGGTCGTACACCAGTTTATTGCCGTAGGCTGTCTCCAGCGTGCTTCCGGTGAACAAGGCTCCCAGAGGGGTTTTGTTTACAATCAGCTTGTCGGCTGCCGCCCAGCGCAGGATGTCTGTAAGACGACTTCCTTCAAAGGCTTTCTCCACACGACGCTCCCGGCGTACGGCCTGAATGTATTTATCCAGGTCTTTGAAGGGATAATCTGATGCGGTGTTGTACTCGCGGTCGAAATCTACCGCAGGCATGCCTACACGGTCGCGAAGGGGCTTCAATGCGGCTGCAATCTTAGCGGCGTTGGCTGCTCCGTTCAGCTCGGCCAATGCTTCGGCGTAATTGAGCAGGATGTCTGCATAACGGTATTGGATGGCCGGAGCCTGACTTTTACCTTCGCCGTCGATCGTGGGAGTGTAGGTGGTGTTGAATTCAACATACTTCAGTACCGAAAATCCGGTGGTATTCTGGTTGTAGCTGTTTCCATCCAACGGGGGACGAACAAATACGTAGGCGTTGTTGGGACGGAGCGGCTGACCGGGAGTACAGACTGTCTGAGACAAGCGCGGATCGCGTACGGTAGGCAGTAGTTCGTTTCCGTATACTTTCTGTGCATTCTCACGCTCTGCACCCACGAACGGGCGACCGTCTGCCGTAAGGTAATCGTCTACCAGCGACAAGGATGCACCGGTGATACCTCCACCCTGGTTCAGGTAGCGGGTTACCGAATGGCCGATGTTATCACTTGCATCGTATTTTTTCCACCATAATACCTCTTTGTTCGTAGAAAGGTCCAATGTAATAAACAGATCGCGGTAGGCTGTCTGTGCATTGCCGGTTGCGATGCTCCACACGCCGCGGTCTATCACCGCCTTGGCTGCATCGGCTGCCTGCTGCAGGTAGTTGTTTATTTTCTCGTCGGTAACGCTCTTATCGTAGAAAGGGGTGCCCTTGGCTTTGTGGTACTTCTCCCAGGTTCCTTCAAACAGGGCCACTTCGCTTTTAAGCGCACGGGCTACATCCTTGTGTACCCGCATGGTGGCGCTGTTGTTCTTTTCGCCCAGGTTCTCAATAGCCACATCCAGGTCGGCCAATATCTTATCGGTAATCATGGTACGGCTGTCTCTGGGGCGCTCCATCTGCTCCTGTACGGGGTCCAGCACCTCATCGATCCAGGTAAGCTCGCCGTAGTTTACAAACATCTGGTAATAATACCAGGCCCGGAAGTAATAGGCCTCGCCGATGCATTGGTTCATTGCCGCACCGGTCTCCTTGCAATTTCCGAAGTTGTTGATCAGGAAATTGACATTGCGGATGTAGGTGTAGTTGGTAAGCTTAGCAGCATCGCTCAGCGCCGTTTCGCCAGCAAGCCTGTCGTCTATCACGTTGGAGATCATATTGTCGCTGGCCATATCGCCAAAGGCGATACCCGAAGCATTACCCACATTCTGAGATTGGGTACGCACGCCTGTCTCGTAAAACTGGTTCAGGTATTTGGTAATCTCGGCAGTGCTGCTGAATGCAGTAGATGTGGAGAGAACGCCCTCCGGAAGTTTATCGAGGTCCGAACAGCTTGTCAAACCAAAGATAAGTGCTAAACCTATAAATATTTTTATTCTTTTCATATTGACACGTATTAGAAATTAACGATTAGACCTAAAGAAATCACCTTATTCATCGGATAGTTCTTTCCTGATTCACTGGTATAAGAGGTTCCGGTGAAGATGGCTTCCGGATCGAACATCTTGGCCAGTTTGGTGCTTGTGAATAAGTTTTCGCCCGAGAAGAATACCTGGGTTTTGCTTAATCCCACCTTTTTGGTCCACGCACCCGGCAGGTCGTAGCTTACAGTCAGGTTTTTAAGTCGGCAGTAAGCCGCATTCTGCATGTAGCGGTCTGTTTTCTGCGAGGTCTTGTTTCTGAAGTTATTGATGGCTCCGGCTCCGGCGGTATAGGGTGCAGGATAGTAGGCATCCTTGTTGTCTTCTCTCCAGTAGTCGAGGTGTTCTTCAAATACCGTAACCTGTGCATACGGACCCGATCCCCAGAAATAAACCGATCCCATGTCCGGCGACCAGTCTCTTTTGGCTACTCCCTGGAACAACAGGCTCAACGAAATACCTTTCCAGTTTACAGATCCGTTTATCGTATACTGATAACGAGGTGTGGTGTTACCGATGATGGTTACATCGCCCATATCTGCCAGGGTGTTGTTCCCTTTGTTTATTTTACCGTCGCCGTTCAGGTCGCGGTACTTTACATCGCCCGGATTCCATTTCTGTCCGGAGATATACGACAAGTCGTAAGCTGCATTGTAGGCATCCGCCTCGGCTTGCGACTGAATCAGACCGT
>Ga0209639_1001856_pt1 | contig 18697 bp, 17 predicted proteins | sample EPASupsiteHSE605_FD_187268 | JGI IMG/M metagenome (GOLD analysis project Ga0209639, IMG submission 187268) | Bioremediated contaminated groundwater from EPA Superfund site, New Mexico - Sample HSE6-05 (SPAdes) (version 2) | ecosystem: Environmental > Aquatic > Deep subsurface > Groundwater >...
CTCTATTGTTTGCACATTCTTTTAACGGTAGAGATATGGCTTCAAGATTGGCTCAGAAGCTTGAAGCAGGTCTGGCCACTGATGCTGTTGCTGCTGACATTTCTGCAGGCAAAGGCGTATTCACCAGATCTATCTATGCTGGTAAAGCTTTAGCAAAAGTTGAAGTTTCCGGTACTCCTGTTTTAGCTACCATTCGTCCTGGCGTATGGGAAGTTGGTTCTGCTGCTGGTGCAGGTGCTGTTGTTAAAGTTGCTGTAGCTGCCACCGCTGCTGATGTATATCAAGTAGCTAAGAGCTTTGTACCAACCGTTTCAGCCAGACCAGACCTTGCAGAAGCTGCAGTCGTGGTATCTGGCGGACGTGGTTGCAAAGGCCCAGATGGAATAAAGCTGGTAGAAGAACTAGCTGATATGTTAGGAGCAGCCGTAGGTGGCTCCCGTGCATCTATCGATTCAGGCTGGCTGGGACATGAACTCCAGGTAGGACAAACCGGTAAGGTTGTTCTCCCTAACCTTTATATTGCTGCTGGTATTTCCGGCGCAATCCAGCATCTGGCTGGTATGTCTTCATCAAAGTTTATTGCGGCAATCAATACCGATACTGAAGCTCCAATATTCAGCGTTTCAGACTTCGGCGTAGTTTCAGATCTATTCAAGGTTATTCCTGTTCTGATGAGCGAACTCAAGAAATAGAGAATTGAAGTTACTAATGGTGATACTGGATATGCGTTCGCGCATATCCAGTATAGCCTTGCTTGTTGTATAAGGAGGGAATTAGATAGATGATTTTCGGATCTGAAGCAATCAGAGGTTTTTACGAAGTCCCACAGCGTGAAGTTGGGGCTAATATTCCCTACGAATGGCTTATTTATTTAATAATGCTTATTCCCGTTGTCATATTTCTTTTTGGCATGTGGAAGAAAATCGAAGTATGGATGCTGGCTAAGGGTGAATCAAAAAGATTTGACAGATTATGGGATCGTACAGTTTCATTGATTGTTAATAGTTTTGCTCAGTCTAGAGTAATTAAAAAACCCCTTGCAGGTTGGATGCATGCCTTCTTGTTCTGGGGCTTCCTGCTGTTATTTGCAGCAGCCGGTCTTGATGCAGTTCACAATATGATTAAATGGCCTCATCTAGTTGGGAATTTATACATTGGCATGTCTTGGATAGTTGATGTTATCGGTTTCCTAGGTTTAATTGGCGTAGCAGTTTTGGCATATATAAGATATGTACAGAAACCAGATCGCCTAAACGATACGAAGTCAATAGATGGATGGATGCTTCTGTTGATTTTTGTTATTCTTCTCACCGGATATGTTATTGAAGGTGCCAGAATAGCAGCCCAGATTCAGCAGACCCCATTCCTGGAACAAGTACCTTATGAGAAGATTGCATCCCCCATCGGTTGGGTATTTGCCACTCTTTTTGCAGGTGCCTCCGTTGACGGAATATTAATTATGCACCGTTTCCTCTGGTGGTTCCACATGGCAATTGCCTTCCTGTTTATTGGTTTGGTTCCCTTTACCAAACTCTGGCATATTTTCGCAAGCATGTTTAATTATTTCTTCCGTGATTTGGAACCTTCAGCAAACCGCATGGTATACAACATTGAAGAAGCTGAGACGTTTGGTGCTGAAAATATAGAAGATTTTGGCTGGAAGGATCTACTGGATCTGGATGCATGTATACGCTGTGGAAGATGTCAGGAAAATTGTCCGGCATTTAACACCGGAAAAGCACTTAATCCTAAATTAACCCTTATCCAAGCTATGAAAAAACACTTGGATGATAAAGTGCCGTACCTGCTTGCTAGCAAGGGTACTGCCGAACATGATGCAGAAATGGCTATGACAGATGAAGCTGCATCCGTTAATCCCATGGAACAGAGCTTAATTTATGATGTGGTTACAAGTGAAGTTATCTGGGATTGTACCAACTGTCGCGCTTGTATGGAACACTGCCCGATGTATATCGAGCACATTCCGAAGATTACTGAATTCCGCAGGAACTTGGTAATGTGGCAGGGTGATATGCCTGGTGAGGCTCAGGCTGCGTTCACAAATATGGAACGTAACTACAATCCTTGGGGTGTTGGCTGGGCTGGACGTGCTGCATGGCTTGATGAAAGAGGAGTTAGAGAAATGGTCAACCTCATTCCTGAGGATGGCAAAGAATTTGAATATCTCCTTTATGCAGGATGTGCTGTTTCATTTGACGATCGTTATAAGAGAGTCGGTGAGGCTCTGGTAAAACTCCTGAACAAGGCTGGAGTCAGCTTTGGTTATCTGGGAAAAGAAGAATACTGCTGTGGTGACTCAGCCAGAAGACTGGGTAACGAGTATCTCTATCAGACCCTGGCGAACCAAAACCTGGAATCATTCAATAATTATGGAGTTAAAAAGATTATTGTTGTATGTCCACATGGTTATAATACCCTGAAGAATGAGTACCCGCAAATGGGTGGCAAATATGAAGTATATCATTATACTGAAATACTTGCCAAACTCGTTGCCGAAGGTAAATTAAAACCCAGTAAATCCCTGGGAGCTAAGATGACCTATCATGACTCTTGCTTCCTCGGCAGGCACAACAATATTTATGATCAACCACGTGCGATCTTAAAATCTGCCGGTGGCAGCATTGTAGAAATTGAAAAAGGACGTAACTTTGGTTTCTGCTGCGGCGCTGGTGGTGGACGGATGTGGCTGGAAGAAGAGGCCTTCGAAGGCTACAAACGTATTAATGATACCAGAACTGATCAACTTCTGGTACCCGATCCTCAGATGATTGTTACCAATTGCCCATTCTGCTTAACCATGATATCTGATGGTGTCAAAGCTGCTGAAGCAGAAGAGAACACCAAGGTATTCGATGTAGCTGAAGTATTGTGGCAATCGATGTCCTAAGAAGCTTCTTAAAGAGGATTCCTCACACAGGGGAATCCTCTTTTTTTGATTTATTTTTGAATACGGTACTAATTTTTGAATTATTAAAGAGTAATTAAGTCAAATAATATTGCATAAATATATTTCCATGCTACAATACAAAAGAGTAATTTTCTAAATTAGTACAGTTTAAATAAGGATAAGCTTCTTGGTTTAACATGGTTGCTTCCAGTTATACACGTTCTAAGTGTTTACCAAGGAGGAAGGAGAGTATCTTTTGAAGATTGCAGTTTACCCCGGTAGTTTTGATCCGGTTACAAATGGACATGTTGATATACTAGAACGTATTAGTCCAGCATTTGATAAAATTATTGTAGCTGTAGTGCATAATGTCTATAAGAAGGCATTATTCACTTTAGAAGAACGAGTTGAATTAATAAAGTCTGCAACCGGGCATCTGGATAATATCGAAGTGGAGAGTTTCTGCGGTTTATTAGTTGACTATCTTAAAGAAAAAGAAATTAATATAATTGTTAGAGGTTTAAGGACATCTACGGATTTTGAGTACGAATCCACAATGTCAATGATAAATAAGAAATTGCTGCCCAGTGCCAACACCATATTTGTTATGGCTGACAGCAACTATATCTGTATTAGTTCCACCGGTGTCAAAGAAGCTGCACTATTAGGCGGAGATGTTAGCAGCATGGTTCCTGGGGTAGTTGCAGCAGGACTTAATGAAAAGCTAAAAGAAATAAATGCAGGTAACAAATAAGAACGCCGCAACTTATGGCTGCGGCGTCTTTTATAAAATAACTAAAGTATGGTTACCCGGACAGTCCATATACCCCAATTAAAAGCCTCCTGGTGAGTTGCAAAGCATAGATCCAGGCGATTCTCTTGAATGCACCGCCCTGTTTCGGCAGCTATTCCTTCTCCATACCCTTCCACATAACGCCTTACCCTGCTCAATACTCATCCAAACCAAATTAGATAGAGTACTGGCATTATAACCAGTTAAGGTATGGGACAATTATTCCACATAATTGAAATTCATGTCTTCCAAGTTCTCAATAGTTAAGGCTTGGTAAGATTATGCAAATACTAATTATTCTTCCCGATCAGTATTTTTTGGGTATAATTACTATAACAACATCAAGGAAGGATAAAAGCGATGAAAGAAAGAGATTACCTGATAAAGGTTTTGGATCAGGCAAAGAACGTCAGATTATACCTGGCACGTACTACGTCACTGGTTGAAGAGGCACATCGAAGGCATGGAACTTCTGCCACTGCCTCAGCAGCGCTGGGGCGAGTGATGACCGCGGCTATTATGATGGGCAGTGATTTAAAAGGTGACGAGGATATATTAACCTTAAGAATAAACGGAAACGGATCAGCCGGTACAGTTCTGGCAACAGCTGACTCCAAGGGAGGGGTTCGAGGGCTAATTTCTAACCCCTTTGCTGATCTGCCGTCCCGCAGCCCGGGTAAGCTTGCGGTAGGAGAACTGGTTGGTAACGAAGGCTATCTGGAAGTGATAAAGGATCTGGGCATGAAACAACCCTTCGCAGGACGTGTTCCACTGGTTAGTGGGGAGATAGCTGAGGACGTAGCTCAATATTTTCTTGCTTCTGAACAGATTCCATCTCTGATATCTCTGGGAGTTCTAGTTAGTCCGGATTTAAGCATTCAAGCTGCAGGAGGGTTGTTTGTCCAGGCTATGCCTGAAGCAAAGGATGCAACTCTGGAGATTATTGAAAATAACATTTTAGCAATGGGGAGTATAAGCAGCTTATTGGATGAATACGATAAGCTGGAAGATATACTACCTCTTATAATGCAGGGAATTGAATATTCGATGGTAGATGAACTGGAATTAAGTTTCCGATGTAACTGCAGCAGAGAAAGGCTGCTAAAAGTATTAGCCAGTTTAACTAAGGAAGAATTAGAAGACAATCGAAGCGAAGATATAGAGGTAGTCTGCAACTTTTGCCATGAACGTTACTCATTTTCAGTTCAAGAAATAGAAACCCAAAAAACAGTAAGCCTTAGATAAATTATCTAAGGCTTGACGTTATCTAATTTAAAATTATAAGGCTCTTTGTACTTTACCTGAACGCAAACAACGGGTACATACGTACAATTTAGTTGGTGTCTGTTCGACAATCACTTTAACCCGTTGTACATTGGGCTTCCATTGTCTGTTAGTTCTTATATGGGAATGGCTGTACTTCTTGCCAAAAGTAACGCCTTTTCCGCAAATTTCACATTTTGCCACTATTTTGCCCCCTCTCTATAACAGTTGCACTAAAACATTTTAACAAAAACTAGTTAAAAGGGCAAGAAGAAGGAATAAATAATATGTTATAGAATTATGATTATGTTAGACAGGAGGTAATTGAATGTATAAAATTAAAAACAATGAACTGGGCGATATTACTGTAACCCGGGAACTGGTGGAGACCCTGGCTGGATTAGCCACCCTTGATTGTTATGGTCTGGTAGGTATGGTTCCCCAGAATATCCAAAGTGGTATTAGCAATATTCTGGGCATAGATTCCATACGCAAAGGGGTAGAGGTAAGTAACACAGAGGACGGACTAGTGATAGATGTTCATGTTATCATTGCTCATGGTATTAAAATAACGGAAGTAGCATTTAGTGTCATGCAAAAGGTAACTTATGTTTTGGAAAATAATGCTGAACTACCTGTGGCAAGTGTAAATGTAAATGTCAGAGGGGTCAAGGTTATGAGCGATATATAGTTGGGAGGATAAAGGGTTTGAGCTTGCATAGTATGAACGGTAATGATTTGGCAAGGAGTATAAAGGCAGGTTGCATAAAGTTAGAGCATAATCGCGACCAGGTTGACTTGCTGAATGTATTTCCCGTGCCTGATGGAGATACTGGAACTAATATGTATTTAACCCTCTTGGCAGCGGTAAAAGAGGGCGAAAAGAATAGTCATGAGAAGCTAGGCAAGGTTGCCAAGGCTATTTCCCAAGGCTCACTGATGGGCGCGAGAGGCAATTCCGGCGTAATCATGTCGCAAATCTTTCGCGGCCTGGCTAAAATCTTGGAAGGTAAAGAAGAAGCTAATGCTGTGGAACTTGCCCAGGCACTCCGGGCCGGGTCAGATACAGCCTATAAGGCGGTAATGAAACCGGTTGAAGGAACGATCCTAACAGTTATCCGAGATATTAGTCGGGTATGCGAGGAAGAGGCGAAGGAAGGTAATGATATTCTTGGGTCGCTGTTGGCCGGGGTGCAGCAAGGCTACAAAACTTTGGAGAAAACTCCTTCAATGCTGCCAATCCTTAAACAGGCTGGAGTTGTTGATGCTGGCGGCAGAGGTCTGCTGTATTTCCTGGAGGGATTTGTAGAAGGGCTGGCCAACGATAAAGATATAGCCCTGGATACATATAAAATTAAAATGTCTGCTCCTGTAGAAGATAGTGTGGCTAAAGAGGTTGTTCAGCTCACTTATCAGTATTGCACGGAAGTCCTTATTAAGGGAGAGAGACTTAGTCCTCAACTCATGAAGGATCATCTAAACCCTCTTGGAGACTCAATGCTGGTAGTGGGTGATGAAGACTTGCTGAAGGTCCATATTCATTCCAACCATCCGGGTAAGGTACTGGAAACCTGTCTGAAATTCGGTTCTTTAAGCGACATAAAGGTAAATAATATGCTTGAAGAGGTACATGAACAGCGCAACAACTGGGAAGAGGCTAAAACTAAAACAACAAAAAAAATTGGCTTGGTAGCGGTTGGCGTTGGAGATGGAATTATAAAAATGTTAAAGAGCCTGGGGGTTGATAAAGTGGTAGAAGGTGGTCAGACCATGAACCCCAGCACAGAGGATTTATTAAATGCCTGTAATGAGGTAGAGGCGGCTGGGATTATCATTCTTCCTAATAATGGCAATATAATAATGGCAGCAGAGCAGGTAAAACAGTTGTCCGATAAGCAGGTGGAAGTTGTACCAACTCGTTCGGTGATGCAGGCCATAAGCGCTCTTATAGCCTATAATGATGATGGTGAGCTGTGCCAGGTAACCTCCGCTATGAATGCGGAAATTCAGAATGTAGGTTATGCTGAAGTAACCTATGCGGTTAGAGACTCAGCAGTTAATGGGCTGGACATCAAAGAAGGAGATATTATAGGTATCATTAATGGTAAGATAAGTCTACAGGGTTCAACGGTCGAGACTGTGGTTTTACAGCTGTTGGAGAAGATGCAGACACAGGACTACGAACTGGTGACTTTATTTTATGGAGCAGATATTACCGAAAATGAAGCATTGCAGATAAAGGGAAAGATCATGGGCCAGTATCCTGACAGCGAAGTGGAAATGCATTACGGAGGCCAGCCTCATTATAGTTATCTGCTATCCATTGAATAGGGAGATCTGAAGGGGAGAAATGGAGAAACTATTCGAAGAAATACAATTTATTAAAGGCGTGGGTCCCCAACGAAGCAAATTACTCAGAAAATTAGATATAGAAACAGTTTTTGATTTACTGTGGAATATACCGCGCGCTTATTTTAACCGCAATAAAGTGGAAAAAATATCAGCCCTGTCTGATGGAGCAGTTGCCAGCATTCGCGGAAACGTTATTGCTGTCAGTCATACTCGTACCAGACGGGGTTTGCATGTAATTAAAGCCATGATTGAAGACGATACGGGATTAATAAATGCAGTCTGGTTTAATCAATCTTACCTGTCCAGACAATTAAAGGGTGGACAGGAGATATTCATAAGCGGGAAAGTGAAAAACGTTTATGGTGTTAATGAAATCAGTGTCAATGAATTTGAAGTAATTGACGGTGAGGATACAGAATTTTTAGTAGTACCAATCTATCAGCTTACAGAAGGTTTGAAACAGAAAACCCTGCGCAAGGTAATGATTTATGCTTTAGATAATTATCTTCCGTTCTACCCGGATATATTAGATGAAGAGACAAGAAATCGATATAAACTTTGTGACATTAAATTTGCTATGAATAACATACATTTTCCCAGCAGCGGGGAATCGTTTCTGCAAGCTCGGCGGAGGCTGGTTTTTGAGGAACTGCTTCTGTTTAGATTAAAACTGGACCTTGAAAGAGCAAATTCTAAAACCAACCATATTCCCATTACTCATAGTCCCAAGACCAACCTTGTAGCACAAATAATCGAAGGCCTGCCATTTGCGCTAACTGCAGCTCAACAAGATGTTTTAAATGAAATACTTCACGATATGGAGGCTCCAGCAGCGATGAATCGATTGCTGCAGGGAGATGTAGGCTCTGGTAAAACTGTAGTAGCAGCCCTTGCTATGGGTCAAGCAGTTGCCAGTGGTTATCAAGCTGCAATTATGGTTCCTACGGAGATATTGGCTGAGCAGCATTATGCTGCAATAAGCAAGTTCTTTTCCAATACAGAAACGGTAGCAGCTCGCTTAACAGGAGGAACACCGGCCGGTGAACGCAGACTAGTTCTTGAAGCGGTGGCTGCAGGAAAGATTAATATTCTGGTTGGGACACATGCGCTTATCCAGGAAGAAGTAATCTTTAAGAATCTGGGGCTGGCAGTTATTGACGAACAGCAGCGTTTCGGAGTTCAGCAGAGGGCTCAGCTCAATAGCAAAGGGGAAATGCCAGATATACTGGTAATGACGGCTACTCCGATACCACGAACCCTGGCTTTGGCAATGTATGGAGACTTGAATGTATCCATAATAAACGAACTTCCACCGGGACGAAAGGTGGTTAAGACCAGCTATATTCCGAGGTCGTCCCGTTATCAAGCATATCGCTTCATCCATAGCCAAGTTAGAAAAGGCGCTCAAGCGTATGTGGTCTGCCCCCTGGTAGAAGATTCTGAAAGCCAGGATCTAAAAGCTGCGGTTACGCTCTACGAAGAGTTGAAAACCAAGATATATCCAGATCTAAAAATAGGCTTATTACACGGACGGATGAAATCCAGTGAAAAAGATTACATTATGAATATTTTTAAATGTGGTCAAATTGATATCCTGGTAACCACCACAGTTGTCGAAGTAGGAGTTGACGTGAGTAACGCGTCTTTGATTCTTATTGAACATGCTGAGCGATTCGGGTTATCGCAGCTGCATCAGCTGCGGGGACGGGTTGGTAGAGGGCTAAAGCAATCTTATTGTTTTTTGGTCGGAGAACCCAAAACAGATGATGCTCTCAGGCGCCTGCAGGCTATGGAAAAGACCTGTAATGGTTTTGAACTTGCAAATGAGGACCTTTTAATCAGAGGACCAGGAGATTTTTGGGGTGTGAAACAGCACGGTCTGAATGAGTTAAAGGTTGCCAATCTATTAAAAGATCAGAAAATGATTGCCTTGGCATCACAAGCTGCTGCAGATTTGGAACTTAGACTACTACAGAGAAATAAAATAGAATTTTATATTAACAGAAAATTTAAGAATTCTAATGGAATAGCCAGAAACTAATTCAATTATGTCACATCAAAATCCTAATTAAGATATTAAAAATAAAAACCAAAAATTTTGTTCATTATAATACTGCCAGCAAAAAAGCGGCAGTATTTTTATTGCTATATACACAATAATAAGTGTTTAAAAGGAGATGATGAAATGAAGGAGAAGTCGACCTCAATAATAAAGGAAGATATCCAGCGAGAAGTGATTCAGCCTGCAGGAATGGAAAAACTCAAGTTTGAAGTAAGTCAGGAAATGGGGATTAAAGCCAAAACAAAAAATGAAAAGAATTGAAATATCTACTAGGGATATAAGTTTAGACACGGGAAACAATAAGACTACACTAAACAAAGGAGGTGAATTTTAAAATGGCAAGAAGTAATAAACTTTTGGTTCCTCAAGCAAGAGCAGCTATGGATACTTTCAAGATGGAAGCTGCTAGTCAAGTAGGGGTAAGTTTAAAAAATGGTTACAACGGAGACCTGACCTCCCGTGAAGCAGGCAGCATCGGCGGCCAGATGGTTAAGACTATGATCCAGTCTTATCAGCAGAGCAAAGCTGGCACTTCAATGTAATAATATCTCACTACTAACCATACTATTTCGAACAGGCGGATAATTATCCGCTTGTTTGCATTTCTGAATTAAATGATAAAAAATACGTTAGGGGAAAACCCCTCAGGCCATCAAAAAAGCCCAATAGCTGCGTTATTAACGAAAGTACGTTCAATCAACGTACCTTATGTACGCCTCAATCACGGACTTTCATTAATGCCTTGCTCTTGAACTTTTTTGCTCGGACTGACTTTATTGACACTCTGACGTTAGGGGAAAACCCCTAACGTATTTTTTTAATTTGCATAAAGCTCAAGTTGTTCCAGGGAGATACCAGGGAAAAGTGAAGTGGCTACTCCCATGGCAATAATGCGGGAGGTGTTTTCAATAATGTCATCTATCTCTTTAGGTGTAACTGTTAGGCTTCCTCCGAAATAAGAAAGGATATCCTTAACAGCGCTGGCTGCTGTTACTTCGTTAAATGCTGCTCCACTGGCTGAACAAAATTGTTTAATGGCCTGGTTGGTAATAACTGCCGCATTTACGATAGTAGGACAGCCTATAGCAATCACAGGTACACCCAGTTCCTGCTCGGTTAGAGCATGGCGGGCATTGCCGATACCGCCGCCGGGTTGTATCCCGGTATTTCCCATTTGGATCGTAGTACCGATACGATCTACGTTTTGAGCTGCCAAGGCATCTACTACCACTAAAACGGATGGCTTAACTTTATCTACTACTCCTTTAATTACATCAAAAGTTTCTAATCCGGTAATTCCAAGAACTCCAGGGGCTATTCCGCATGTAGGTCTCATCCCTTCCACTAGTGCTTCAGGTGCATATTGGTGGTAGTGACGAGTAATAGGACTATATTCAATAAATTTAGGCCCCAGTGAATCTGCAGTTGCCCGCCAATTGCCCAACCCCACAAGTAGTACTATATCCGTAGGTTTAAGGACGTTTTTAAGGAGCACCGGCATGCTTTTACTCATGGCTTGAATAATCTCATCTTTGACATATGGATCATTGATTTTTAGGGGAGGTGATTCTATAGTGACATATGTGCCAACAGGGCGTCCCATGATTTGAGCTGCGTTTGCATCCTTAATAGTGATGGTAGTGATTTTAATCTGTTCCATTTTTTCTACTTTTTCTTCTACACCCTGGATCTCGCGATTAGCAGTACCTCTTACCAGATCCCTTGCCTCAACAGCCAGATCAACATTAAGACTAAATTGATTTAACAAATGATTCATATCTAATACCTCCTTTAAACCTTATTATCAGTAGTTTGTCCAAATCATATCCTTACATAAATAAAAATACGCTCTGCAAGCTGGGTTCCTTAAGACGTAAGGAGAACGATAGACGCTGATAACTTTGACCCTTCGGGCGCAGAGTTACGCTGATTTTATTCTGGAAATAATAATGTACTTTCTTATTGAAATGGTAAGAAGATCAGCGATAATCATATAAATCACTCTACGGGTACTACTGATACACGCTTAGCATGTTATTAAGGTTGCAGCGATATCTGCGGCTATCGTTATCCTAAAATTAAAATGGCGACCGAAGTCGCCATTTTGGGGAGAGGAGAATTTTGTAAAGTTGTTGGGGAGGGTTTGTTTACCAGGTATACTACCTAGTACTAATATCATTACCGATAATTAGAATATTATTCATGAAAGAACATTTTTTATAAATATTTTTTCTGTTACAATCAAAAATAATATAAACAAAAAGAGGTAATTGATACCTTTAATCGAAATTTATTAAGGAGAAAAAATATTGCGAGTTATTTCTGGTGTAGCTAAAGGTAAACGTTTAAAAGCGCCCGCGGGGCTTAATACCCGCCCAATAACAGATATGATCAAGGGAGCTCTGTTTAATGTATGGGGGCCAAGGGTTCAAGGCACAAAACTGCTTGATTTATTTGCGGGCAGTGGTAGTGTTGGGATTGAAGCAATTAGTAGGGGTGCTCAGAAGGTAATTTTTGTAGATAATTCGGGTGAAGCTGTTAAAATAATTAAGGAAAATCTGAACAATTGCAGATTTGAAATGTTTTCTCAAGTATACCGAAGCGATGTCTTTAAGGCCTTGGGGCTTTTAGAGCGACATGGCGAAAGGTTTGGACTAATATATATTGACCCGCCTTTTACTAATGAAACCATTTTCTATGAGGTAATGGAAGCCATGGATAAGGCTGATATTTTGGAACCGGACGGGATTTTGGTGATAAGAACACCGCGTAAAAAAGAAATGCCTGAGTTTAACAGGCTAAAAGAGTATCAATCTAAGAGCTACGGGGAGTCGAGTTTGCATTATTATTGTAGGCATGAGGAGGATCCAAAGACATGATGGAAATTTTTCGTATATTAGATGAGATGGAGCTTTTGCTTAAGGGAAGCAGAAAAATGCCCCTGTCAGGGGGGAAATCCTTGGTGGAAACCAACCGCTTTCTGGATCGCGTAGATCGGATACGGGCCATATTGCCTGAAGAGCTGGAAACAGCAAAAATGCTTCTATCTGAAAGAGAACGGATTGTGCACGAAGCTTGTGCGGAGGCAAACGAATATATGGAGCTATCCAAGCATGAAGTGGCCCGCATGGTGGATGACAACGAAATAACCAGGAACGCCATGAGCGTAGCCGAAGGAATTGTAGCCAAGGGTGAGGAAGTGTCCCAACAAATACGCCGCGATGCTGAAGAATATGCCGACGGTGTACTTAGCCATATGGAGTTCGTATTACGAAAAGGTCTGGACACAGTTGTGCAAGGCCGTGATCAGCTTAGAATGGATTTGAGAAATGATGATTAAGGCCTTTTATAACAGGCCGCCCCTATCATAAGCAGTATTAAGATAAAGCCAGCCAGCATACTATAAAGGGAAAACATCCAGGCATCAAAGGAATAAAGCACCTTGTAAATAGGTATCGATGATAGGGTCATGGTACTAATGGTGTTAGTAAGGAAAAATCGATAAATGATATAAGTTATTATAATAGAAAAGACCATTTGAATGGCGCGTGCTAAAAGGTAAAAAGACAAGCGTATTGGGGTCCCGGCTACAACGCTCATGATTTGGGCAATTATTGACAGCCCGCTGAAAGCGAGGATAGAACTGACGACCAGCAATGTGGGGAGTGCTTCAGAGCCGCTTGCTGCAACAGCGGTCTTTGCTCCCAGGGTTATTTCAAAGAAACCCATACTTAAACCATAAGCCAAAGGGTAAGATAGTTCAAAAACAGCCAATAGTTTTACTAGAACTGCTGCCATTAGATCTATGAAACCCCAATAAGAAAGCATTCGGGTTAGTACCGAAAAGATTACTATAAAACCTCCTACAGCTAAAATGCTATTTAGAGCGCTGCTAATTGCGTTACCCAGAATCTTTCCGATGCCATTAAGTTCGACATCGGATTCATTTACGCTTGCAGGCAGTTGTTGATTTAGCCGATACAGGCAAGCTGTTGATTGAGGCTCGGATTTAAATCTCCATATAAATCCTAACAATAAGTTAGATAAATAATGACCCGCAGCCAAAAGATAACCGGCAGTGGGGTTGGCAAACATCCCTACTCCGATCGCCCCCACAATAAAAAGAGGGCTGGAATTATTGGTAAACGATACTAGTCTCTCAGCTTCATTGGCGGTAAGCATTTGTTTCTCGTATAACCTTCGTGTGAGAAGCGCCCCTACGGGAAAGCCGGAGGTAAAACCCATAACTACGACAAGAGAACTACAGCCAGGCAGGCGAAATATAGGCCGCATAACTGGTTCAAGCCATATCCCTAATATATCTACAAAGTGCAGGGCGACCAGCAACTCTGCTACGATAAAAAAAGGAAATAGAGCAGGAAAAACTGTTGAATACCATAAATGAAAACCAAAGGAGGCAGCGGCTACTGTTTCCCGAGGATTTATCAGCATAAAAGCGGTCAATATGAGAATGACGGCAGTAATTGAATAATTTGAATATTTGCTCAAAAAAGACACTCCGTTCACTTGTTTGCTTAATGTATATGCACAAGGATGGAGGTCTTAGAATGAGAGGGGAGATTACAATATGTCTCAAAAACCAAAAGTAGCCCTGGTGCTGGGAGCTGGAAGCGCCAGAGGTCTTGCTCATATTGGAGTCTTGCAGGTTCTATTGGAAAACCAAATCCCCTTTGATTTAATTGTAGGCAGCAGCATGGGCGCTATGGTAGGAACCATTTATGCCTGCGGTGCAGATATTTATATGCTTGATAAAATGGTGGCCTATATGAACACTAGAATCTTGTTTGATGTTGGTGTACCCCGAATGGGTTTTATTTCTGGAAAAAGAGTGAGCGACTTTCTGGATTTGTTAACCAAAAAAAAGAGCTTTGCCGAATTAAAAATTCCGGTGGCAGTGGTAGCGACAGATCTTATCGCCGGGGAAAGAGTGGTTATAGAAGAGGGATTGGTTTCAGAGGCAGTAAGAGCCAGCATTTCTCTTCCAGGCATCTTTGCTCCAATTGTAAAAGATGATAAGGTACTGGTGGATGGGGCCGTTATTGACCGTTTGCCCATTGGCGTAGCAAAAGAGCTGGGAGCTGACCTGGTGGTAGCAGTGGATGTTACCTTTGGGCCGGGTAAACAAACAGTTATTAATAACACCATTGATGTTATTCTGACCTCGCTGGATATTATGTCAAAACTCCATTTTGATAGTATTTATACAAATGCTGATATTCTAATACAACCAGCGGTAGGACATATAAGTCCTAAGGAGTTTGAAAGATCCCGTGAAGCAGTTGAATTGGGCAGAAAAGCCGCTGAAGAAAAAATTGCCGAAATCAAAAATATGATAGAGGCGTTTGATAAATAGATCAGGCGATGAGTAATCACATAACAATTATATTAATCGCCGATTATCACAGGGGAGGTGATAAAGTCCTGAGAACCATGTCTGGTGGAAGAATGGGGATATAAGAGGGTATATATATCCGTAGCACGGACGTCCAAACCAATCATAGCCTGGAGAGCCGAATTACATTTATCCTGGCAGGCATTTTTAACCTCGCTGCCGCGATTAAGAATCCGCACGGTGGATTTATTTTTAATCTCTTGCAGGATTTTCCGACCTTGTGTAGAAAATCCTAAGATGTGTAAGTATAATGGTCCGTGCTGATCAAAATTCAGCATATGCTCAGCTTCTATGTCAAGAAGCGAGTACAGGAGTATCCGGTTAATTCGGGTTAGACTGTAACGTTTCGACTTTATAGATTGCCTGAGCTCTTCCAGTGTACCACTGGAAATAGCCGCTTCCTGAATACGATATTCAAGACCTTCTGTAATTTCGTATATTCTACGCAGGTTTTGCAGTGAAGTGGTGCGTAACTTGACCAGAATGGCTTGTTCTAGTGCATTAATCGTTACCGGGGCACGTCCCGCCAATATTTCCTGCTGAAGTATTGCATGGATATATGGAGGCATAGAGTCTGGAGTTCTATGGTTTAGAGGGTGCTCTAATAGGGAATGACGAATAGCGCTGGCACTGGCGTAAGCAGAAAGCTCGGTACTATTGTATCCGGAACCTTTTCTGATGATGGTCAATGGCTTCAAAGGTATGGATTCTTGTTCTAGCACGCGCAGGTACTCTAAAGCCAGAATATTGTTGGGTTGCATAATGATATGCTCCAGGCCGGGAATCTGCTCCCCAATAATTTCATGGATTGTTCTGGCTCTTGCTGCCGGGAAGCTAAGGCCTTTGGCCAGGTAATGTTTAAGATGGGTCTTATATTCCTGGTTTTCATGGGCAATTATCGCAGCGATGGATTGTAGTTCTTCAAGGTTGCCGCTTTCGCTTCCGAACGCTAGGTGGCTTACCACGCCGGTTCTGTATAACAACTCAATACCACCCCGGGCAAAATAGTAAGCACTTCGTACCGTAAAGCAAAAAGGCAGTTCAATAACAAGGTCGGCTCCTGCTTTTAAAGCCATACGGGTACGCACCCATTTATTGCATAGGGCGGCTTCTCCTCGTTGAACGAAGTTACCGCTCATTACGCAAATGATACCCGAGAAGTTCTGAGCCTGCCGGGCTGATTGAATTAAATGCAGGTGACCATTGTGGAAAGGGTTGAATTCGGCGATAATTCCTAGAACAGACGTATTATTTCCCCCTTACTCTTAGTTATCCACAATAATATCATAATATTGTACTGATATCACATTTTGCTTGTGATAAAACTTGAACCGATAAATCGATGGCTTGGGTTTATCGATGCACAAAATAAGGGAGGTTTATGAATGAACTTATTAGCGGAAATTAGAGAAAAGGCATCAAAAAAAGGAAAAACCATAGTTCTGCCGGAAGGTACTGAAAAAAGAACACTTTTAGCCGTAAAAGACATTGTTGATAACAATATAGCCAAACTCATTCTTCTTGGGAATGTGAGTGCCGTTCAGGCTGCAGCCAAGGCTGCCGGTGCCGATATATCAGGGGCCGAAATTGTTGATCCTGCGAATTCAGTGTATACCGATGAATTTGTACAAGCATTTTATGAAATGCGCAAGAGCAAAGGTGTAGATTTAGATAAAGCCAAAGCAACCATGCTTGATCCCCTCTTTTTCGGTTCTATGATGGTAAAAATGGATAAAGCCGATGGGGAAGTTGCTGGTGCTGAAAACACTACCGGTAATGTATTAAGGCCTGCATTACAGATTATTAAAACTGCTCCTGGCATCTCTGCTGTATCCGGTGCATTTATTATTATCGTTCCTAATTGCGAATTTGGTGATAACGGGATATTCGTATTCGCCGACTGCGCAGTTACCATTAGCCCAACTGCTCAGCAATTAGCGGAATTTGCTAAAGCATCTGCAGAGACTGCAGTCAGCCTTTGTGGAATGAAGGATCCTAAAGTTGGCATGCTCTCATTCTCAACCAAAGGCAGTGCCAGCGATGCGGTAGTTGACAAAGTGATTGAGGCTACAAATATTGCTAAAGAGAGATTCCCAGAACTGAAAGTTGACGGAGAATTCCAGCTAGATGCAGCTTTAGTACCAAGCGTAGGTTCATCCAAGGCTCCAGGCAGCCCGGTTGCCGGCCAGTGCAATGTCCTGATATTTCCTGATTGTAATGCAGGAAACATTGGCTACAAATTGGTGCAAAGACTAGCCAAAGCAGAAGCTATTGGACCTATACTCCAAGGTATTGCCAAACCGGTTAATGACCTGTCCAGAGGATGCAGCGTAGAAGACATAGTAAATGTGGTAGCTATGACTGCAGTTAGAGCCTAATATTAGCAGGCTTTATCATATTCGTATTATCTCTAAAATAAAGGAGGAATTATGTAATGAAGGTTTTGGTTGTAAACGCCGGTAGTTCATCTATTAAATATCAGGTTATGGATATGACAGATGAATCAGTATTGGCAAAAGGATTGGTTGACCGTGTAGGGATACCAGGAACTACTCTCAAGCACGAACCAACCGGCAAGGATGATGTTTTAATCAAGAAAGATCTGCCTGATCATACAGCAGGTATGAAACTGGTCTTAGAAGTTCTGGTCAATGATGAATATGGCTGCATAAAGAGCATGGATGAAATCGGTGCGGTTGGACATCGCGTTGTTCACGGCGGCGAGGGATTTGCTGAATCAGTAGTAATTGATGATGAAGTTAAAAAGGTAATTAGAGACTGCTTCGATGTAGCACCGCTGCATAATCCTCCTAACATGATGGGAATTGAAGCTTGCCAGGAACTGATGCCCAATGTTAAACATGTAGCAGTTTTTGATACTGCATTCCATCAGACCATGACACCGGCAAACTTCATGTATGCGCTTCCTTATGAAGCTTATGAAAAGTTTAAAGTTAGAAGATATGGTTTCCACGGAACTTCTCACTATTATGTAGCCCACCGTGCAGCAGAAATGCTGGGCAAGCCTTATGAAGAATGCAAGATCGTTACTTTGCACTTAGGAAACGGCGCTAGTATGGCAGCTATCAAAGACGGTAAAGTAGTCGACACCTCCATGGGCTTTACCCCTCTTGAAGGATTGGTAATGGGAACTCGGTCCGGTGACGTCGATCCGGCTATAGTATTTTTCCTCATGGAAAAACTCAATCTGAATTCCAGCGAAGCCAACAACTATTTCAATAAAAAGTCTGGTTTGTTAGGATTATCCGGAGTATCCAACGACTTAAGAGATGTTATTGAGGCCGCTGAATCAGGAAATGAAAGAGCACAAATGGCATTAGACGTATATCATAACAAGATAAAGGGCTACATCGGCAACTATATTGCAAAATTAAACGGCTGCGATTGTATAGTCTTCACTGCCGGCGTAGGGGAAAATGGAATTGGAACAAGGGAAGAAATCTGTAAAGACCTTGATGCACTCGGCATTAAGATGGACACTGCCAAGAACAAAGTCAGAGGTAAGGAAGTTGATGTATCTGCTGCAGATTCCAAAGTAAAAGTATTCTTAATTCCTACTAATGAAGAACTGGTTATTGCCAGAGATACCTATAATTTATCCAAATAAATAGTACTTAAAAGTAAAAGCGGGAGTTTTCTCCCGCTTTACTTTTATAATTAAAAGCTTTAAGCTATAATCCTATTTGTCTGTCGTTGATTAAACTGTTCAAAAAACATTGCTGTAGTTATCTCCCTTGCTTTATTAATAACTCAAATTTCGCAGCATAAATCAGGCATCAAAGCCCTGATATACGAGGGCTGAGTAGCAATCCAATGCATAACTTGACATAAAATAGCTTGGGAAAATTCTTTTGATAAGTTTCCAAGCAAATTAGTGAAGAAAAA
>Ga0209639_1001858_pt1 | contig 18683 bp, 13 predicted proteins | sample EPASupsiteHSE605_FD_187268 | JGI IMG/M metagenome (GOLD analysis project Ga0209639, IMG submission 187268) | Bioremediated contaminated groundwater from EPA Superfund site, New Mexico - Sample HSE6-05 (SPAdes) (version 2) | ecosystem: Environmental > Aquatic > Deep subsurface > Groundwater >...
TACATTATTTGGTTCTAATGCAGACTGGATCATCAATAGTAATGATATCTTCACAGATTTCTCATCTTTTGGATCATTCAAGAAAGTTAACATTGGATCAAAACTTAGTATTCTCGAAGGAAATCCAGCAACAACAGCATATCCAAATGTTACATATTCAACAAATTCCCAACTCATTATTTCCACATTCTTTACAGATATCAAAGTTCTTGTTGGAGAATTATTAGTTGGAATTGGAAACAACCAATATATTAATGTTTATGGTTCCCCAGTTACATCATTTGCAGGCCATCAAAAACTTAATGTTACTGGTTCATCACAAATCAAGAGCATCAAATCCGATCAATTCCTTCCCAAGACCTCAATTAACATGGGTAATAATTCAGTTTTATCATTCACAGGTAGTTTCCCACAAACCAATGGAGAAGATCCATTCTCACTCTCATCAAATGGTCTTTGTTCATTACAAATGTCAGGTCCAGCTCCAATTCAATATGATGTTGGATCCAAGTTACAAATTGGTTTTGAAACCGCGAAACATGTCGACTTTGGTAAGATCCTTGATGCTGATCTTTCCATTGGCACAGAATCCGAAGGATCAGTTCAATCTATTGTTTTCACAGACACAGGTATTGTTATCAAGAATTCTAACAATGAAACCGTCTCAGTTCCAGTAAGTAATGATATTCTTGGAGGATTAGCGATTGTTAATGAAAACAAAGTTGGAGCTCTTGTTATTGACATCAATGTTAGCAACACATCGGCAGCAGTTCTTCCACCTGTATCCATTGTTTTAACTGAGAAGAGCAAGACCTTTGTTTCCGATTCCTTTGCCAATGTTACCATCACAAACAATCTTACAATTCAAACCACCACAACGAATGTTGAAGTCAAACTAGCAGATGGTGCATCATCAGGAAGCCTCAATATCATTGGATCAGATGGAGGTTCCATTCCTCTCAATCAACTTTCTATTAAACCAGATCCAACCACATCATCAGGCAGCAATAATGACTCTAACCTTGTAACGATTATCATTGCTGCGGCCGCATTCCTTGTAGTCATCGGTCTCGTTTACGCTATCTTCTTTAGAAAATCCGAAGAAGAAGAAAGTTCCATTTCATCATCTTCAAAAATTGAAGTTTAAATCAGCATTTTTTACTCTTTTTTTAAACGTACATCAATGTTTGAGCATTGGCCAAAATATTACCGCAATAACCTAATATCTGTTAATGAAGACGGATTTATTGGAATAATCACAGGGTGGAGTAAGAGAGATTTTATTAAAGAAAGAATTGATGAGTGTTGTTTGGGAAAGATTTGTGTAATAGGGCAGTTATACTCAGCAGAGGGGATTAATTACGTCATTAGAAACACATTTCTAAACCCTAAATTATGCCACATCATTGTTGTTGGTTTGGATTTGACAAATTCTATACAAGCCTTTCGAGGTTTCCTAAATGGAGATGAGCTCAAAGTGATGCAACCAGAAATTCCAATGTCATACATAACCGAGTTTCAGAATTATTTTATTAATCACACATCTTTCTGTAAGATTGAAGAACTTAATGATATAATAAAGAGTGTTCCATCACCATCGTCTCCATGGATTGAAAAGCCTATTTCTTTTCTCGAGGAAAGAATACCTGAAGCTAGTCATTTTCCTTCTGAGAGGGCAGGTTTCAGGATCAGTGGGCAATCTATACCCGAGATTTGGTTGAAAGCCCTTGATAGAGTGATGAAGTTTGGGATTGTTAAGCCAACTCAGTATGGCGGAAATCAAAGGGAAATTGTTAGTTTAGTAAGTGTTATTGGAGGAGTTTTACATGATGAAGAATTACCTGAATTCTTGCCCTTTACTAAAGAAGATTTGGATAGGTATTACCCCCAGATTCTTACTTCCCAAAAACCCGAGGAAATTGCCTATACGTATGGATCAAGATTACATTCTCACAACGGAATAAATCAAATAGATGCAATGGTAGCAGAACTAAAGAAAGATAGTTTTAGCAGGAGAGCTTATGCAACGACTTGGGATGTCCAAATCGATACATTTAGTGAGAAACAACCATGTATTGTAAGTGTTCAATGCTTGATTCAAAATTCGACACTATATATGACAACATATATAAGATCCAATGACATATATGCTGCTTGGCCCATCAATGCATTTGGACTTAAAAAATTACAATCATCAATTGCTGAAAAGCTGGAAATAACTATAGGAGATTTAGTAATGATTTCCAATTCTGCCCACATATATGATAAAGACATAATTAAAGCAGAATCAGTTATAAAACATTTTAAACCAAAATTAGAATGTTCAGAAGATCCAAGAGGCAACTTTTTGATTCAAGTGGATGATGAATTGAAGAAGATCGTAGTTACCCATATAACCACAGATGGAAATAAATTGAACAAATTCACAGCCCAAACTGCTCGAGAAATCTGCAATCAGATTTATCCCTATATATCCGATACATTACACTCACTATATCTTGGAAGGGAATTAATGAGAGCCCAGATTGCTCTAGAAAGGGGAGTCGGGTATGTTCAGGATGCTGACGATTAAAGGTGACAAATGGACAAGATAATAAAAGAAACGGAGCGACTTTTTGGGCTTTTTAATGATTCAATTGATAATTTTGCAAAAAATATCGAGAACTACAACGACTTGGCGCAGTTTAAAAAAGACATTATTCGAATTGAAGGAAGTATAATTGATAGAGTTGAAGATATGAAAGTTCTTATTATTAAAGACGATAGAATAGCATCTGAACAAAGGGAAAGCTATTTGCATGATATTTTATTGAAAATGAATATTGACGTCTCTAAACTGAGATCAAATCGTTTAACTGCGGTGGCTGCGGCAAAAGAATACATCGAAAGAAGAAAATCCGAAGCAAAGAACAATAAAGAGAGGTTAATTGGAGATGTATTACTTCAGAATAATAAGAATATGAGTCAAACTCCTGAGAATATTGGAAGTGAGATAACTAACAGACTTGAAAGAACGAGGTCATTGATTCAAGAGCAGATTCATACTTCGACGCAAAGTGTTGATCTAATTAAAGATTCGACAGCCCTATTAGTATCCGTCTCAGATAAAACCCAAGAGGTTAATAGTATCCAAAATCGGGCTAAGAATGCTCTCAAGAGATACCAAATTGCTCAGAATTGGGATAGATGGCTTCTTAAGGCTTCTATTTACTTTTTTGCTTTTGCCTGTGCATTCGTGATAATTAAAAGGATCAAAAACAATCTAATTACCAGGGTGTTATTAGGAGGAGCCAAGTTGACATGGAAAACATTGTTTACTAAAAAATTACCAGAAAGCATTGAAAAAACAAAGCTCACTACGTTTTCAGAAAGTCCCTTGCCGTCACCTTCATTGCAAATTAACAACGAATCATCAAATAATAGTTTTCTGGAAGATACTATCATTTCATCGGAGATAACAACATGACAGAGTGACTCTCATATTCAATTTTTAAATCTGTATTGATTCTGGACTGTAGAACACTCTCTTCTTTTGAGTTTTTTCTAATCAAAAAGTAATCAAATGATTCCGTGATATTATTAAAATCAATAATAATAGATTTCCTCCCACCTCTTGATGTTGCAGGGCACCATTTATTCCCATTATATGCAAAAATAGAGTATTGCGATGTTTGGTTGATGATCCACCAACTCAATTTTTTATCTTCATATCCCCAAACATTACTCTGTTGTTTTTGAAATACAATTAATGATAGAATCGAGGATAAAACAACACTAAGTAAAAATAATAGCCCCAAAAAAGATTTCACGCCTTTTTTCAAACCATTTTCTGTATCTTTGAAAAGACCAACTATACCTACTGATACTGGGATTACCAAAGGAGGTATGACCAGAGAAAGAACTAAAAACATTTGTACGCTATAGTTGTTACGAATGAAAATTGAGCAAACTAATGTAATAATTGATTGAATGTTTTGTGTCTTATATTTTTTGTTGTAAAAGAGTATTACTAAGAAAGGAAAGATCCCAAAACGTATCGATATAAATCTTATTAACAATAACCTTGTGTTTGTAATCGTAGAAAACAATTGAGGAAAAGTTAATTTGATGCTAAATATTAAACTTATGGAAACAAATGGAACGATAACTCTAAATACTAGACATGAAATAGAAAAAGGAATGATCATATCTTCGGCAAATACAAGACATAAAGAATACAATAAATAGCTCAATGGTTTGCATTCTAAAACAAATAGAAACAAACACCCTATGTTTAACACAAAAAAATACAATTTTTGAGGATCAGAAATGAGAAAATCAACCAGAAAATGTGTGTTAGGCATATTAAACCCACAAAAAGATGATGAAAAATCATGTTCGGGGTCATTCACCAAAACAGGATTATAATATTCCATAAAACCCAGCCCTCCAACTAAAAAAATGATTGGTACCCCAACTACTGCTGAATAGTAGTCGTTTGTTACTCTATGTATATATGCCCATGATAAAGCAATTGATGAAGCAATCAATAGAAAAACTGGCACAATATATGATGCCTTGTAAGTAAAGGTAGATGATTTCAGCAGAGCTGGCATATAATAAGGCAAAAACATTCTTGCATTGGTGGAATTCCTTGTTATTGGATCATAGAACTCATCAAACAATGAACTATTTCGATTAATGCCATACGAAAGAGAAGATATCATAGAAATTGTGGAATACATTTTGGAATTCAGATGATTAGCTATTTTTCTACTATTTTGAAAAACCACAGATTTAATCATAAAAAATGAAAAAATAATATAAATAACTAAAAAAATCTGAGAAACAGAAAATTTTGCACCTATCCATCGCTTTTTGGAAAAATTGTTGATAACAGAAAACAAAATAGAAAATACAAGAAGTATTACACATTGCACAATGCAACTTAAATAACTAACTTCCAAAACAGAATTAAGTCCTAAAGTCAAAACAGAAACAATTGCAATTCCTACTGGATAAGATAGAGCAATTATCTCATTTAAATATAATTTATTATCGGACAAATAACGCACAATCTCAAAGCCAATCCATCCGGATGTTAAAATCAGGCTGATTCCAGGTAATTTCTTCATATTAAATGGCACTTTTAAAATTATCTTTATTTACTGATAGTTTGGAGAGTACTTGGGGATGCTGCAACCCTTTTCTTGAAGAATGCAATATGCAGCATATGCTCCTGCATCTAGACACTTGTTTAAATCGTTGCCTTTCACATATTGAGAAAGAAAACCACCTGCATATGCATCACCAGCACCATTTGTATCTACAATATCTTTGGTATCAATATCAATAACATCTCTCAAAAATGATTCTTTTCCTGTTTCGCACACTATTGTGGGATTCCCAGCCCTTGTCATAACAATAATTTTTTGTGAAGAACCATAGTTGGATATTGATTTTGCCAACTGTTGAAGAGACCTCTCAGAGAGTTTTGACCCGGACACAAATCCAAGCTTGTTACCTAAAGCTACATATTCATCTTCATTGCCAAATATCAGGGAAGAGAATTTCAATATAACTCTGATAGAATTCCAGGCTGGACTTTCGAAAATATTAGCTGAACTCAGTCCGAGAACAAGAGGAATTCCAACTCTATTACATTCAGCGGCGAGTGCTAAACCAACTCGATCACTGTGCCTTAAAAAGAAGCAGCTTAAATATATTGCATTGGCTCTACTAATATGATCATAAACTAATGGCGAATCCCACTGTCCAAAATCAAAGAACCCAGAGGCTCCTAATGAAGCAATAAATGATCTCTTCTTCATCCAGTTGAAGACAATGACCGTTGCTGTTGACTTATCACTCACTTCTTGGAATAAACACTGAACTCCATTGGCTTCCATCATTGTTTTGAGGAGAATACTATTCTTGTCATTCCCAACAGCCCCGATTATTGCTGTTTCACCTGATTTTCCCATCATCCATTGAGCAACTGATAGAGTATTCTGGCCAGTACCGCCTGCATTGATACTACATTCTTTTTGAGACAAAGCCCAATCAATAAGTGGTTGAAACTGTTCAGTAACCAACGAAGACTGTTCTTTATCTAAGCCCCACTTCTTCATCATATCAATATCAACATCAATAGTAGCATCAATAATTGGTTCGCAAAAGGCAACAATCATTAGAATAAATGATCTTGATTTCTATTGGTACCTGCTGCCACCTGAAAATCATCCTTTCAATTTTAAATTTGAAAGGAAACCAGTTAACTCAGAAAATTGAAATGACATTTTAGGAATAACTGCTATCAGAATCTGCTTGTCGACGATTTTTGCTGGAACTTTTACATGAACACATGCATATGCAAAATAGAAGGAAGATCAGAGCAATGGATCCGAATCCTATTTGTAAACCAGAGAGACCAAGTGCAAGCTGATCATATGATTGAGTTCGTAGGGGCACTTGAGTATTGGTAATAGATGGTGTGCGTGGGATTGGTGATTGTGCAGGGGATTGTTGGGGAGTGGCTTGCGGTAATGTAGGAGATGGGGTTTGGTCTGGGAGATAAATGTAGGGATTTTCAGGAAGATTTTTGGCGATACTATCAAGCAAACAAATCTCGCTTAATTCAGGACAATTTAGGGTAATCCCACTAAATGAAAGAGCTTGTTTAGCGTACTCGCATTCTTTTTCTACACCAGAAACAGTGACAAAAAGCCTATTATTGTCACATCTGGTGTTAAAACAACCAGCTCCTGAGGATCCAACATGGAAACATCTCGATCTTTCACCAAATTCTTCCTGTGAATACATTTTCACGCTATTCTTCTTACAAATTCGATTAGAATATGGAACTACGAAAAGCATATAGTCATGAGTTTGGTAAATTCCTCTAATTGAATAGGATTTTGGATTATAAAAATCATTGTTGCTACAAAATTCGGTATCAGTTCCACAGTCCACATTTGTGCTCTGACACAAACCCACTCCAGAGTAGTCATAATTGCATACAGATGAAATATTTGATGGGGTGCATAAATAATGGGGAGGAAAAGCTGTTTGAGGGGATCCAATAGCAAAATCTGGAATTGGGTTATTATAATATGTCCTACCATTTCCCCAGGCCAGTCCTCTGGCATATGAATAATTAACCTGATACCATCCTGTATCAATGAGAAGTGCTAATGATAAATCAGATATCACGGGAGTTCCAACACTCATCCCAACCATTACCTCATTTAAGTATACTCTTGCCTCGGGATGGCTTCTTGCTGTACCTGATCCACCACCATCTTCAATCTCAACACCAGAAGGGATTGTGTGTGTTTGATTGGCAAAAATATTGGTTCCAAATCGGTTAACAGCATACTTATGGCATTCTGGAGTATGTATTACTTCAAATACTTTGTTACCTTTATATAACTTGCTTATCGGAAAAGGGTCGTATTTGACACCATTTGAGTCCCTCCAATTAGAGAAAGAATGATGACTGATCCCAAAAGCATGAAGCATCTCATGAAAACATGTGTGGAAGAAATCATTCTCAAGCGAATCTCTTGATTCAGCTTGATCAGGTAGAACACGATAATTAATAAATATAAACCCATGAATGGGTCTTTGTAAGCTGCTCTCAGCTAAATTGTAAGTTGCTGAAGCTAATGTATTTGATCCGCTTCCAAAAGGTCTGGCGTAAACAAAAACCACCATATCATATCCTGAAACAGGAGTTTGATCGACATCTGCAGTTCCACTCCATGGTTCAGGAATTATATCGGCAGTATGTGGTTTGACTTTGATAAATTGTGTCAAGAAAGTGGACAAATTCAAAAATGTATTCTTAACAACGTTGTTTTTCTCGGTTGTACTGACATCTTCCGCTGTACATTGATATGTATATCCTCCCCATGTGATGTTTTGCCCAGAACTCAAACACTTAAACGAATCACTACCATCAATAAATGTAAAGTCAAATTTAATCCTAATTGGGCTGTACTCGCTTGATTTAATACCTTTTCCCGATGGAGCTTCATGAACAGGGCATCTGCTCTGAAGATCATCGTGCACACAATGGTGCCGCAAAAAAACCAAAAACAGCATTTTTTTAATCAGGTTTTTCAGGATTTAATCGTTAATAATTTCAACAAGGCACTTCTCAAATTCTCTGCCATCTTATTGAAGTTTTGAGTTGTTATTTTTATACTTTTCATAAACCAATTTACAAAGTTTACGTATTGTCTTATGATAGGAATAATCTGGAATGGAAAACTTAACGAAATCCCCGTTCATAAGGGATTATTGTCTAATGACATTGTAAAAGAGGCTTCTAAAATATCAGGTATACCTTTGGAGCGGGTTCGTCTTACCTATAACGCTAATGGTAAAGAGATCAGCCTTCAGCTTCAGGTGAACATGGAAGAAATCCCTGTTAAAACCTTTTATGTTTTTGATTCAGGATTCCAAATCGATAGGAGAGTAGATTTACTCCTCGAGTATGTAACACCAATTCCAATTTGGTTTCTGATGCTTAAAATTATTAACCATTCCGAAAGCTTCACTCTTAAAGTAGCTACCATCATGTGGGTGGCTCACTATACCAAAAGGAGCATCGAATCTGTGTTTGTCCATACATTTTCCAATAAGTACATTTCTTTGCCAGAAGTTGCCAAGAACTGTTCATACTATTGGATATTTTCCCTTTTGATCAGTTTTTTCATCATCAAATCAGCATCAGCGCCCAAAAATCGACTCTATCAGCTGATTGGAGTAATAATGCAGATTACAGGTGAGCTGCTTAATGGATATTCTCATTTGAAACTAAGATCATTTAGGAAACCAGGCTCTAAAGACCACGTTTATCCAACAGGATTTCTTTTTGATCATATTGTTTGCCCACATTATACATTCGAGATTCTCTCCTGGATAGGATTTGCTTTGTTTACACAGCATTTCATTGCTCTTTTGTTCCCAGTATGTGGAGGTGGACAAATGTTCATATGGGCTGATGATAGAAGGAGGAGATATGCATTGACAAACCCATCAGCTATGAATAGAGGTAGACTGTTGCCTCACAGGTATTTATAAACCAGCAAGTTTTATATTATGCTGTGGCCCTAATTATCGTTGGGCAGAATGGATATCGACCAAAAAATTGCTCATGCTTTTTACCAAAGTGAAAATGAGTTAGATAGAATTGAAGACGACATTTTGATGGAGGATGATAGATTGAATAAAATGAATACTGCTCTTGAACAGATTGAACAGGAAGTCAACAATTATGAGGCTGTCATTCAACAACTAAGCAGTTTTCAGATCGGCGAATACACATCAGAAATAAACGATCTCTCTCATGCCGGATATACTCAAGATGAGTTGGGTTTGCTTAAAATGAACCTATTATCAATTGATGATAAATTATCTCGTATAGAATCATTAGCAAAAACTGTAAGAAACATGAATAATTCCAAATAAATAAACACTATTTAATAGCTATTCGAAACCAATACCTACTTGTTTTCTTTTTCGGCTTGAAGAGAGAACAAAAACTCTTGAGCTTTTGGGTCTGATGAGTCATATGACATTGATGATATGGCAGCCAAGAATGAAGAAAACAAAGCAACAAATCTGGATAGCACAAGAAAAACTAATGAATTAACTTTGTTAGGACTGAGAGCATTGAGTTCATTATGAAGTTTCAACATTTGAGATCTAATGAAAGAAAATGACTGAGATCCTGGCTTGAATGATGAGAATTTGCAATCAAAATGAACAAATATATCATTGAGAATAGAGGCAAATGATTTTAGGGACATTACAGAGTTATGCAATGAAACTAAAGCAGAGCATATTTCGGGTATATAGTGAAAAGGATCAGCCCTTGTAGTTACAGGAACAATATCCAAAACATCAGAAAAGAGAACATCAATATCTGAAAGCCCAACATATTGTGTACTAGCATGGTTTTTAGTGATTTGATCGGTAAATTGATTAATTCTTAACATTAGCTCTTTGTTTGAGAATTTTTTAAGATCAACATCATCTAATTTAATATATTTATGAAGCTTTAGATCAATTGTTTCAAGAAGACTTCGTATATGGCCACTTTCTGCTGTGAATAATTCTAATTGTTTCTTTTGTTTTTCTATTCTATCTTGATATTCATCAAGAAGTTCAAATGCATTCTTGATAAGATAATTAGAGGCCTTTGGATCAACTTGAGGCATTTCGCCAGAATGGGTAATTCCTTTCAACCTATTTACAATTATTGATAGATTAGACAATACTAAAGATAGTTCTTGTTGTTTCTCAATTAATTGAACCGAAAGTGGATTAGGCCTTGTTTCAAGCTCATAAATTAGTTCTGTTAAGCTTTGATTCAAGGACTTTCCTGGCTCTTTAATTCCAATAAAAGATGAAATCCTTCTGATAGACTCACTCATTGCTTTTTCATAAGAAATCATTGAAGAATTCCACTGTGAAGCAGTATCATAAATAATCTTGGCTCTCTTTATGTACTCTTGTTTGTGAGGTTTCAAATCAGAAGCATCCCATACAAATAAAGAATTAAATGGATCGAAACATTTTGCGAAAGTTTCAAGAAGCTCATGTTCTTTTTCAATGAGCATTTTTTCATACTTTTCATTCATTTCCATTATATAGTTGTCAAGCATTTTGATTGTATATGGAACAAACTCTTTCTCTTCTGATTGTATTCGGATTAATGATTGTATGGATTTAAATCCGTTCTTCATGAGAACAATTTCATTGTTAAGGCTAATATTTATACTATTAGCTGAGTTAAGACTTTGCAAAGCATTTTGATGAAGTTTTTTCACTTCTTTTGAAATCTCAAGAAGATTTTTGTCCTTTTCAAACACAGCAATATCAGATAGGATTTCCTTGACCTTTTCTTCCATTGAATGAAATTTGGCACAACTTTGACATTTTCGCTCAACTACATAAACTGTGAGGGCATTGACTTTGGATATCAATTGGTCATCATCATCATCATTCTCAAAATTCACTTCTTCTTCTTGAAGAATTCCTCCTAATTGACGAGCAACTTGTCGAAGACATTGTTTAAACTCATTATCAGAGTATTTATCTCTCAACGCATTGAGTTCTCTTTCTTGGTCTACCATTATTGATGAAATCCTTTCTTTTTCTTCGTACAATTGTTGGTTAAGCCGTTTGAGCTCATGAGTTTCTCGGTTATGAATAAGTCTTGTTTCTTCGACAATTTTTTCCTTGTCTTCAATTTCCTTATTTGTTTCGGAAACCTGTTTTTCAAAAAGTTTCGATTTCCTTTTCATCATTTCTAAGAACTCCGAAAACAATTTTGGATCTTTTTGAAACATTTCCACATTATCCAACCCAACAGATGCCATATCACTAAGTGTAAGGCATGATGCGAATATTGGGGGTTCTTTAACTACAATCTGATCCTCAAAATCCCTCTCGATTAATTCATTTACTTCTTTTTTGAAATATTCAGGACTCTTTGGAAAAAGATACGTTGTTGGGATTCCAAATACATCTAGTATTTGAGCTAAACTATCTTGAAACTCAAAAAAACAAGAAAAAACAGAAGATATATCAACATCAAACAAGTAGGCCGCTCTTAAAGAATGAATTATCTCACTACAAGCAGAATATGTTCGGCTCCTTAACCTAACAACTTCGCTTGAGGCAATTCCGCAATTAGTGAATTCTCTATTAAATCCATCATTTAGAAGGCGCGAATAATTCTTTAACCTTGAGGCTAAAGTTTTTACTTCTTCGTTGTCTTTGGGTTTGCTAAATATACTAATAACATCATTATGAAGCTGGTCCTTTTGTTGAATTAGAAACAAAAGATTTCTTGATGCTGTATTATGAACACTAACTTTAGATATTGATGCAGATTTAGAAAGAGAATCTAGCGACGAAGACAATATTTCAAACAAATTCTCGATATTCTGCTGTATATCAGCCGGCCCTGTTTCCTGGAATTCAAATAATGTATATGCAAATTTCTTCCATAATTTAAGAAATGGTAATGATGAACTTTGAACAATATTTCGAGCTCCTTGTTTGATCCCTTGTTGGTGGGATGGAATATTGGCATAATTTTTAAAAACTTGCCCATAAAATACTCCAAAAAGCCTTTCCACATCAGCTGTTTGGTTAGACACAACGTTTCTGAATGAAATCAAAGAGCAATTATGTGTAATAAATTTCGTTAATGCCTCAAAAAATTTTTGAGAAAGTGTTTTCAATATATTCACAGTGGTAGCCTCGCTAGTACTGCTAATTAGTGGAATTACTTTTGTCTGGTTTTGACTCATAGTTAATCCATTTCCCTTCGAATTCTGAGCCATTATTCGAGGCGTGCGAATTGAAATTGACGGCGTTTTTGAGCTCCTTAATAGAGATACAGAGTTATTTTGTTCATTCATTTCCCAATTAATAAACGTATATCTTTCATGACTTGCATTCTTAGAGAGGTCCTCTTGTGTTCTCTTGGAATTGAGAGCGATTTACAATGGGGAATATCTTCGAAAGGCATATCAGCAATAGATTTAGAACTAGTTTCTCCAGCAACTGGTTCCTTGGTGGAAAAGGTGTGTGAAATTGGGAAGATTTTTGGTTTTCTTGAGGAAATAGCAATGGAATCAACAAATAATGCTTATAAAAAAGCTGTTTCCATATCTATTGATAACTTTCTCGATTCTTTTCGCAGTATTGTTCTCAAAGCTGACGAAAATATTTGTGAAGGAAAACTAACATCTCTTACTGGGCTTATTGCTCTACTTGAACCACATTCCTTTGAGCTTCTTGTTCTTAAACAAATAATTTCCAAAATAATGGTAATGAAACCTTTAGATATAATGAATTATGTCCATAATTCGGTTATTTCTTCACCTCCAAAAGCATCCGAAAAATTGTTTCTTATCGAAGAGGCTCTTCAACAAGTTTTAATATCGCAATTAGAGAGTTTTTTGTTTTATGGTCAGGCAATTCCTGAGATATTTCGAGTTTCTAATGATAAAATTATTTATGATTCAACAATTACTTTTATTCCTAAACAACTTTCGGATGTATTATTGATTATCATGAACATTGCTCACCATACAAAAGATCTATTTGCCAAAGTAGCTCCTCCCAACATGGACACAATGATGAAATGGTTACAAACAGTTATTAAGCTTTCATCACATGTTTTATACACTAAAGTTATGGAACAATGGCCAGCATTCTATAATACATTATCTAATCTTTATTTGATTGGGAGGTCAGACTACATATCTATTCTTGCTAGGCGACTTTTGCAACCACATATTACCACATATGACTTGAATATTACACTTAATAGTTTTAAAAAGGATTTTCATGCTTCATTAGAACTGTCTTCAACAGGATTATTCTTAAGAAGTAGGATTGCTGCTCCTCTTGATCTTATAGTAACTCAAGATCATCACACAGTATTATCCGAGTTTTTTAATGTTTTTATGCAAATTTCTTCTTCTGAAGAAGCTTTGGATGATATATGGAGGGTTTCAAAAGTTAATACTGTTGCTTATCGATTGGTTTCTTTTTGTATACAGTTGATTTTTACAATCAAGGAATACATTATATTTTCAGTGATTAGCCCCCCATTAGCGTATCTAAAACAGAATTTAGAATCCATATCCGATTTTTTACAGTTCCAAATTCAGTTTTCTCAGTTTGTATCATCACTATCATCAGCTTTTCCAATAACAAATCATTCTTTAATCGATTCCCTTGCTCTAATATATAAACAAATTTCCAACACATATGATCTATTAATTAATAAAAGCATGCACAAAACTATAAACCATGAGAAATTGGTTGAAATCATATCCGATTTATGTTCTGATTTTGAAAAACACATCTTAATAATTATTGATATCCTCAGAAACAAGGATGAAGACACTGAATTGCTTTATGAAAAATCTAAAATAATTATTAATTGTATTAATCAAACCAGACTCTCCAATGAGTAGGCTTGAGGAAAAATGCTCGAGCAAAATAATCATATTAAAAGTTTATTATTAGGAAATCATAATTTTTTCTACAATGTACACGCGTGCTCATGTGGAAAGAGAGTTCTCAATATCGAGAAGAACTCTTGGATACCAGTGTTTGTTTGTATCATCCATGCATTTTCACCCAAACTTAACCTCTCTCATCCATAATATGATGAAATTAACACCATCCAATTCATTGCAACAGTACCCGTTTTTATCATTTGTTTAAGATTATTTAACTTCGTTTTGGAAAAAAATTGAACATTGATCCCACATGAATATTGTTTTCCATCCCCACTAGAAAGGGAGTGAAAATTTCCCATCCTATAGTTTTCAATAGTTTATTTTGAGTGAATTGTCCATCCTAAAAATGACAATACCAATCTGTTAACTGTTGAAGTAGGTTACACTAGACGATAATTTTGATTCTAATTAAGACGGGATTTCAATTTTGATAGCTCTTTTCAATTTTATATGAAAATTTGAATAATATGAACTTTTCTTAAGATCTTTCAATACATTTCAAAGGATCAGTTTTTTGAAACCTCACGACATATCACATGAAGCTTCCAAGGAGAGAGAGATTCAACAAAGCATTTATTATTACCATTATAATGTGGGTTTTCTTTTTTCTTCATTTGGTGCTTTTTTACGGGAAAAGAAAATTAACTGTGGGGTCAAATTCCTGGATTGTGAAAAAAGAGTTAGATAATATTGAAAGTGCTAAAAAGGATGATATATTGTTTCATTCTGATAAAGTTGGGATTGATTTGCTCGAAATTTCTCCAGGGATAAGCATTTCTCATAATTTTTCTGGAATCAGAACATCAAAGCAAATACAAGCGTTTAATATGTCTTATAGTGTTCATACATTTGATTCGGGGTTTATGAAAGAGCATTTTTTAGTTTTGCCTCCATTTAATTGGTATGTTCCATTAGGGTTATCTGAGATACAAAAAGAATTGTTTTGGAAGCAAACTGAGAATCATTGGCACTTCAATGATACTAATATGAATCATATATCTGTCGTCTGGGAGATTATAAACGGAGAGGCAGCTGTGATTGATAGGAAATGCCATTCAGGGCATCATTCGCATCATATAAATGCTTGCAAATGGCCTAGACAAGTTTCTAATGTCATGTTTAATGATACAGTTGTATCTTTTGGGGGACACAGTATTGACATGTTTCAACATTTTTTTGATAATGGATTGCCACATCTGGCTGCTGCTCATATGAGCACAAATTTTGATATTGCAGATACTATACCTTTCACAACAGCTTCTAATTCCATCTCTATAGCTTCATTATCTCGTATTGGATTCAACAATATAAAAGCACATCGAAGAGAAGAAGTAGTATCAGCATCAAGACTTATTATAGTGCCAACAGTTAGGGTTATTCATCCATATTTTTTCAATTGGTTCACATCTCATATCAAAATTCCTGATACAAAACGAGATAAAATCATAATGTTGCCAAGGGATTCTGAGCATGGAGGAGGAGGTTCGAGAATTATTGGGAATTTTCAAGAATTGATCAACACATTAGAGAAACAATACCCAAAACAAGTCGTTGTTTTCTCAAGCAAGAAATCATCCAATATCAATACAATAATTAATTTATTTTCAACTGCAAAATTCATTATTGGACCTCATGGTGGAGCATTTTACAATCAATTTTTCTCACCCCAAAGTACCAAAATTGTGGAAATGATTCCAATGCAAGAGTCTGGAATGTACCCTTCACAAAACCAATGGGATAGAAACTTGCCTTTTGCTCATCTGTCAATGTATTCTAATACATTATTACTAGGTCAACAATTCTACAGATACATAACATTCACTCATTCGCTCAACTATGATATTGATATTAATGACTTTATGAGCTGGTTTACAAAAATATACGTTTAAAATATATATATTATTTTACATGTCCGTTATTTAATAAAAGTGACAATTTAAAAATGGCTCTCGATCCTAATCATCCATCTGTAGAAGATGCTATGAAAGCGCTTGAACCTTTTCAAGAACTAATGCCTTCTTTTGATCCTAAACATTTTACTAGGCCTCCGATTAAATTTATTGCGTTGACAGTTGCCGCTGTTAACAAAAAAACAAAGTTTGGCGAGGGATTTTTTACCAATGATCAGCTTCAAGGAAATATGGCAACTAAAGAAGAAAAACTAGAATTCTTCAAAATGCTCAAATTATACACTGAATACGTCAACAAAAAGCATTTTGCTGTTGTTCCAGAAAATATTGCCAAAGGAGCTGAAGTTGAAAAAACATTAGAACTAATCAGTGCAATGGGGAGGGGAGCTCTTGATCCGAAAATGCCTTTTGATAAAGCTGCTAAAGGTGCTCAATCAAAGTTAGAAAAAGAGAAAGCTGGTGGAGATAATGCTAGCTCTCCTGATCCGACTCCTGCTGAACAGAAGAAAAAGGCTGAAGATCCGAAAACAAAAGGAGATGATCCAAAGAAAAAGCCCAATGAGCCTAAACCAGAACCTGCTCCAGAACCTAAGAAGAAACCTGATGAACCAAAGAAAAAGCCTGATGAGCCTAAACCAGAACCTGCTCCAGAACCAAAAAAGAAACCTGATGAACCAAAGAAAAAGCCTGATGAACCTAAACCAGAACCTGCTCCAGAACCAAAAAAGAAACCTGATGAACCAAAGAAAAAGCCTGATGAACCTAAACCAGAACCTGCTCCAGAACCAAAGAAGAAGAAAGAAGAACCTAAACCAGAACCTATTCCAGAATCAAAGAACAAACCAGATGAAACCAAATCTCAAGCTCCTATTGAAACGAAGAAAAAGATTCCCGACGCTCCTGCCCCGAAGAAACCAAAAGGAGAAGAAGTAATTGAGGATGATACACAGAATGGAACAAGATTGAATGCAAGAAAAGCTCCTCCAAAGGCCAAAGAAGAGGTATCAACAGTGATCGAAGCCCAAGTTCCAGAAATTATCAAAGAAGCTGATGAAATTGATGATGCAGATGACGTTTTTATTGAAGAAACAGTAGGAGGGGTTTCTGTAGGCCAATCAGATGAAAATGGTAAGCTTATGAAAAGTATATTAGAAGCATGCAAGCAAGTCGCTCCTGGGGATAATGGACAAGCTATTCAGGATGCTGATAGGTTTAAACAAAGTATTGATTTGGCCAAAGGATTACTCCAGCATTTGGCCAGATCAGCACAGCCTCTTGATACTCTGATTCAGTTTTCTCAAGAAGATTTGGGAAATATGGAAAATGAGTATCGAAGATGGTCAGAGGAATGCAACAAACAGCAGAAACTACTTGAAACGGAAAAATCTAACACTGAACAGCAACTTCATGAACTGAGTAGCAAATTAGAAGAGATTGAAAAAGATATAACTAGACAACAAACCAAACTCAGGATGATTAAAGCCGAGGCTATATTCAAAGAGAATGATTTGTTGAAAGCATTTAGGGCAATGTGTTCGAATTAAACATTAATGATATCATTATTTATTCTAAAACAATCTTTTCAACAATGGCTCGGATCATTTCATGATCAATTTTCTTTTTTTTTGATGAACGGAGCTGTTTAATCGAAATATTAACACACTCAATACCTGTTCTCAAAGGGAGGCCGTTGAAAGTTACTATTTGAGAAACATAGTCTATTGATTGATTATCAAAACAATACTTGAAGCTCCCAAACAGCTCAAAGAAAATTGCCCTTATTTCTTCATATCTATATGAACGAAAGCTAATATAATTCAGTGATACACCCTCAAGATGGGTGTATTTAATCGGTTTTTCAGTTATAACAATCAATGACTTATTGCTTATAACAGACTCTGTTATTAATGGAATGATCAAAACACTTTTTGGTCGGTCAATAATTATCAACTTTCTATGATCATCGTTTATCCAATCAATAATATAATTCTCATCCATATTTTCATGATATTCTATTCTATCAGAAAAATCAGACATCATTGAACACAGTTTCACAGTGGAAGTTTTACCACATCCTGTCTCTCCACACACAGAGAGAACCATTGGTGATTCTGACTCAAAAGATGACACAATAAATCTGTAAATATTTAGAATTTCATTTTCTCTGTAAGGTAGAGGAGTCCAGTTTGAGCAAAAAAAAGAGTTTCTTGAAGAAAAACTCATTTTCGCCAAATGGAATTGAATCAAAAATTATCGGTGTAAATTTGAGAAAAAAACGATGTTTATGCATTCAATTCTCCAGAAGTTTCTTCTGCAACAACTTTCTCTCTTCGGAAGAAACTAAAGAGACCAAAACTGAGGGCTCCGATTCCTCCTGTTGCTGATGAAATATAAACAAGTGATGATGTCGATGTTCCTGTTGTTGGTTGTGTTGTGGCTGTGGGATCTGGAAGTATAGCTAATTGATCAACTGAAATGGATCCTCCATTTGAACCAATGATATTGAGGCTTCCTGATGATGCACCATCTGCCAGTTTGACTTCAACATTCGTTGTGCTGGTTTGAATTGTAAGATTGTTTGTGATGGTAACATTGGCAAAGGAATCTGAAACAAAGGTCTTGCTCTTCTCAGTTAAAACAATGGATACAGGTGGAAGAACTGCTGCCGATGTGTTGCTAACATTGATGTCAATAACAAGAGCTCCAACTTTGTTTTCATTAACAATCGCTAATC
>Ga0209639_1001859_pt1 | contig 18683 bp, 12 predicted proteins | sample EPASupsiteHSE605_FD_187268 | JGI IMG/M metagenome (GOLD analysis project Ga0209639, IMG submission 187268) | Bioremediated contaminated groundwater from EPA Superfund site, New Mexico - Sample HSE6-05 (SPAdes) (version 2) | ecosystem: Environmental > Aquatic > Deep subsurface > Groundwater >...
ATATAAGAGAAAACAACAATTATCACTATTAAAAGAAGTAGCCAAGTTTTTGAAAAATCCCAAAAATTACCCGATTGTGCCTCTATTGTGGTTGAATGATAATGAGATTATTTGCAATGTTGGTTTTGGATGTGAAAGTGAAAGTATAGATCAAGGAAGGTCTTACATTGATAAAAATATTAATATTTCAAATTGTTTCTTCTCAAGATCTTCATCATACTCGGGAAATGGTGGCGTAATATATGTTTCTGCTAGTTCTTGCTCAATGAATGTCATTTACTCAATCTTCTATAACTGTGTTTGTTCTGAGAAAGGAGGAGCAATATACTTCATCTCTTCTAATTCATTTCTCAGAATGATATGTGCTAATAGATGCTCTGCTACTTGGCCTCATTTTGCTTATCTTTCTGCTTATCAGGTGAATCAAGTGGAGTATCTATCAGTATCAAATTGCTCTCATACTACATCTGGATATCATTCTATTTACTTATCCTCAGGTGATCAGAGAGTTGACAACACAAACAGTTCAATGAACAATGCTGAGTATGTTTCAGGTATTCATATCTATTCTCCATCATCATTCACAAGCTCACATTGCACTTTCTCAAACAACAAGGTATCTAATTGGATTTGCATATACTTCTATTCTACGTCAGGAACAATATCAATGTCATATGCTAACATTGTTTATAACAACAGTCCTAATAATAATGTCGATGGAGTTGTATATGTCTCTGGAGCAGGATCAAGAAAGATGATGTATTGCATATTCAAGAATAATCAAAACACTCTGTTCTGTGTATATTCAGGTTCTCTTGAAGTGTCTCATTCGTTCATAGATCACTCTGAATCATCATTCTCGAATTCAATATCTGTATCTACATCAAATAATAATTCATTCACTAATAGAATCACATATCAATTACAATTCTTCAATTCGATTCATTGTAATGCTGATATTCCTCTTCCACAGAGAACACCTGATCAGTCTCAAGCACCAAAAAGTACTCCTGAAGTAACCCCAATGAATACTCCTGAAGAGACTCCAATGAATACAGCCAAAAAAACTCCTTATAGATCTAATGATGAATCTAGTGATAACAAATCAAATTCAGTATTCGTGTATTCAACTGTTGGTATGTTTCTGATCATTGTAGTGATGATATCTTACAATATTGGAAGTCAAAGGAATAAGAATCAAAATATGAATGATAGATCATCATCATCGTCATCATAATCATCATCATCATTAGAAATGAAGAAGAAACACAAGAGAGAAGAGAAATATGATGGTAATGATACAAACAAAGATAATGATAGTAAGAGAGATCATCAAAAGAATCACCATCATGATTACGTCTCTAGTCCATATGTATAGTAAAAGAAGATATTGTATTTTGTATTGTGGTTGAATGATAATGAGATTATTTGCAATGTTGGTTTTGGATGTGAAAGTGAAAGTATAGGTCAAGGAAGGTCTTACATTGATAAAAATATTAATATTTCAAATTGTTTCTTCTCAAGATCTTCATCATACTCGAGAAATGGTGGCGTAATATGTGTTACTGCTAGTTCTTGCTCAATGAATGTCAATTACTCAATGTTCTATAACTGTGTATGTTCTTCTCAGGGTGGAGCAATATACTTCTCTTCTTCTAATTCATGTCTCAGAATGATATGTGCCAATAGATGCTCTTGTGAAGCTGAAGCTAACTCTCATTTTGCTTATGGTGGCTAGGGCTGTGAAAATGAAAATATTGATCAAGGAAGGTCTTATGTTGATAAAGATATAAGTATTTCTAATTGTTTCTTCTCCAGATCTTCAACAAACACATTATTACAAATTTTTAAAACCAAATAATCGTTTATGGAAAAATTGAATTGTTTATTGATCGGGCCGATAAGTAGTCACCTTTTCCAATTTTCTCTTACTACAATAAAAATGTTCAAAACCAAGAATGTTGCAGATAAAATTAAAGATTTAGTTAAAAAAATAGCATATATGTTCTATGAAGGCGATAAAATCATGATTGTTGAAGCTTTACTTAAAGAAACCGAATTAGTCACAGCAGACATTCTCTCAGAAAAGACAAATATGCCCCAAAAAGAATTAACTTTAGTATTAGGGCGTCTTAAAGCCGATGGTTTAATCAATTCCGAAGATATATTTAATTCTGATGCTTTACCAAAAGATAAAAAAATTACAGAGACAGATAGAAAGAATAATACTAAAAGGTACTACTATATCGACTATAAGCGCTTCCCTGATGCTGTTAGATTGAAATTTCATAAATGTCTTGAGCTCTTAAAGTCAGAATGTGGGAAAGAAGATGATATTTTATATAAGTGCCCAAAGTGCTCGAGAATTATGAAGCTTCAAGAGGCAATTCCATATCAAACCGGATCAGAACTTGTTTGTCCTTCATGCCCAGAGTCTTTACTAGAAAAATTGGATTTATCCGCTGATGAGAATATAAAGAAGAAGCAACGAGAAGAGTTCATCAAAATCATGTCACCCATTCAGAAGGAACTTGAGATTCTTAATGACAATGTAATTATTAATCATTATAACAAAAGGAGAAATCCACTGAAAATTATATCTGAAAAAGAATACAAGAGAAAATTTGATAAAAGGAAAAAAGAATTAGAAGATAAAAAGAAGAATAGACCAGTCACACTAATGGGTGATCAAGCCAATGTTGTTGTTGAGATTAAAGAAGAGCAGCTTCAATTCTATTTCAAATACTCACAAAAAAAGCCGATGAAAGAAGATCCAGAAATAGACATAAATGGGAAAGCATACACCTTCTCACAATTAACTCCTGATTTTTTACTCAACCTAGCCAGAGAGAATTTTCCAGAATATGAAAAAGTGGCAAGTTTTATTGAAATAAATAAACAGTGACATGTGACCTAATACATAATTGACAATGTTTCATGAAAGAGACATTCAGCTTTATTTCCAATCTTTACCCAAAGATCTTGTTATCAAAATAAATGATTCTTCATACTCTGTGAACAAAAACCTTTTGAGTTTTTTTTCTCCTAAGATTGCAGAATTATTAACAAGTGATATAAATGAGCTTTCTCTTCCGTTTAATGACGATCATTGTGTTTTCCCCATCATTTTATCTTATATTCACAATAATAAAATTGATATTAATGAGAAGAATGATGTTTATTTAATGAAACTCTCAAATGAATTAGGGATTGCCTCACTTTCACAATTGGCTGAAGAAAGCACTCAAAAAGAAATTACTGTTATGAATGTTATTATTAGATTGATGCAAAATGTTGGAAACGAATCCGAGAAGATGATTTCCATATTACACAATAACATTGAGGTTCTCATTCAAACGGAAGAAGTATTTTCCTTAGGTTTAGCTATGCTTTCTAAAGTTTTTCACTCAAAAGAGGCTCTTTTTTCGACTATTGAAAACAGACAAATTTTTGGTTTTAAATGTGCTAGACTATTTCCAGAATCATTTAATCAATTCTTCAATGAAGAAGAGCTAAAAAGTGTATCTCCTGATGTTTATAAGGAGATTTTCTCAAGTAACATGTACAACAACATATGCAGCAAAATACCATCATTATTGATTTGCAAGATACTGCATGAGACTATTGACGAACTTAACCAAAGAGAGAGTTTTCTTAATGATGAGATAAATCACTTTAACGAAGAAATCAACTCAATATCAAATAAGGAGCAATCTAAATCAAAACAAGTGGATGAGTTGACAATGAATTTGAATGCTATGCATGAGATGGAAACAAAATTACAAAACTCATTGAATTTCTTAGGAGAAAGAATAATGAACCAAGCTGTAAACATTCAACAACTTTCTGTGACTCAAGATGTTATAACCGATATTTCTCGAAGGATAAGAGAACTTAGCGTTAAATCCAAAGAAATGGAGCAACTATCAGAAAAGATACAGCACATTGTTCTATTTTACCCCGAGTCTCGTCAAAAAGTGAGGAGTATATCAAATGACTGGGTACAGAAAATGTCCAAGCTAGAAGCACTTTTGGCCTGTATTTATCCTAATGATGCTGAAATATCTAAATTGTCATCAGAACTGAGTTCAATATCCAAAGCTCTAATGCAAACTGCTCAAGAGGTCTTGTCATCCAAGTAGTTCCACTATCAATTTAAAAAAGCGTTAAAATATAATATGAATGAAAAAGACCCAATTTTTTCTGCAATAAAATCAATTTTGAGTCAGCAAAAAAAGATATTTATTTATTATGTAGATTTGGATGATGTAGGTGATAAATATATTGTGTTCACTCACCAAGGTTGTGATTTGTTTAATAAGTCATCAAATAAGCTAGTTAAAAGCAATAATTGGCTAGATTTAAAGACAATCTACAATGAGAATGGTGTATTAAGAATTGAATTTAAACAATGTGCTTACATTCCAAAGCAGCAAAAAAATGTTGAGACAATAAGATATTTATCGAGTATATTGCAACGTTATTATTCGAAAAGAGAATTAGAATCAATGGGGTTGTCTAGATTCGTCCAGCAAAAAATAGTTCCATCTGAGATTATTGTTTTTTCTCGGTTTAATCATGTTATTGATCAGAAAAAACTTAATATCTCCGATGAAAGCATCAATAATTTTCGTGATATGCTTGTTTTTTCAAAAAATACATTTCTAGTATCCCAATATGAAACAAACATATTGCAATCTGCATTTTTGGAAATATTACCATTGTGTAGATCATTGCATACAATAGTTTTTTGCGATAGACCGGGATTTTCTGGATTTCAGTTTGCATCACAATTATTATCTAGACACGGGCATATATGTAATTATATTTTTGAAAAATGCAATTTTAATGAATTTAGGCTTTTCTCGGATGTAATTCCCATGGATAACAGCATTATATCCATTACTTTTAAGGGATATACATTCACTCAAGCACAAATGGATGAAATTGATAAATATATATCCAAGCTCCAAATACCATATATATCATTTCAAGAATGCGTTTTCGAGAGCAATAATATTTGCCTTTATAAAATATTACCACAAAAACCTTTGTTAGCTGTATTGAATTTACAGGGTATTTTTGGAATTGATCTCAGACAACTATTTAACTCAATCCCCTCAGTATTTGTTTTAAGTCTTTCTGAATGCAAATTAGATATTTATAATATTATTCATGAAATCAAAAAATCCAATCTCTTAAGGCTAACAACAATAGATATTTCTGGCAATATATCTGCCATTCCTCTAGAAGATAATTTAGTTCTTCCTTCATCGTTGACTTCAATTTTGGCAAATCAAATTTATTGGTCCGAAAAATGCTTTCAGTCATTTATAAAGCTTGCTTTGAGCAATTTTGTATCTGGGGTTGATCTTTCTTTGGCATCATCCAAAATTGCAGCTGATGAGTGGGTCAAAATTTTCCATTTCTTATCGCTTTCTAACCTTAAATCACTTCGTGGTTTGTCATGGGATTATAATCCTGTTTCTCCATTATTTTTCCGCTTTTTAATGAATCACAATGATCTTGAGTGGCTATCTATAAATGGATGTCTGAGTTCATGTTTTCCAGAGTCGGTTAATTCATTTGTTTCTTTTATTAACTCAGCAAATAATATGAAATCATTACAGGTGAGAGGTGAAAAAGGATGTGTTTTAGGCCCATTATCATCAATTGTTTTTGCTTCTCTCCACAATTTGAAAAATGTTGAGCACTTGGACTTTTCAATGAGTATATGCCGCGACAAGCAAATGAATTTTTTCCTTGAAGAAATCAAAAGACTTCCGAAATTAAAAACTGTTTCGATAGAAGGCTTTAATCCCAAATCCAAAGACTCAATTATTGAGCTTTCCAAATTTGCTAATAGTAACCCCACAATTACTGTTTCACGGCCATCAAAAGATATAGAAGTTTTATCAAAGATATTATCAGCTGATATGGTATTGCAAATATCATCAATGTTTTATAGAAATAGTAAATATAATCAGTCCAGCGATCAATCAAATTTGGATGGACCATTTAATTGTTATCAAAGTTCTCCCATACCCCTAATTTCCGAATACTTTCCAAGAAAAGAGTTTTTGATGAAGATTAATCATTATCAGACTCAAATATTCCAACAGCCAAAGTCATCTGATTTTTCCAAGTCGCCAAAAATCGATCTCAAGAAACGGATGAGCAAAATTATTAAGAATCAAGCATTTCCTTCAACCGATGACAACACTATCCATGATTCCCAGAATGACAAAACTGAAAACACCTCTGAAATGCCTATAGATGATGCAATAATTGTTAAAAATAGGTCGATTAATATAGAAGAAAACCAAAAGAATGAATTTATGAACACAGATTCTTCGTTTTCCCTTCCAGAGGAAACAGTCGAAAACCATCACAAAACAAGAGCAAATAAGGAAAATATCAGCATAAATTGGCAATTTCCTTCAATCGAACTGCAATTCGAACAATCAACAATATGGAAAAAATACGATGAACTGTTGTCAGCATCGAGCCTATACAAAAAAATCCGGGAGGAAAAACTGACATGATCTGTAAACAATCAAACGATTTATTTGTGAGAATTCCTCAGAATTGCATTATATTCCCTTTCAAATACAGATGAACCACTTTTTTCTTACACCTGATACTTTGAATACAGAAAATTTGTCAAAAATTGGACAAATTGAAACAACATAAAGCTGTAACTTCAATTTTAACTTGACTTTACATTCATTCAATAATTGACCTTTTGGTTAGGGATGATCGAGGACGAAGACTATACTGAATTGGTTGAACTTCTTGACCAACGTGGATATAAATTCGAGAGACCGATTGGTCAGGGTAGTTTTGCTAAAGTTTTTGTAGTTTTGAGTAAGAAATATGGAGAGGAGTTTGTTATTAAGCGGATTGACAAAAAGAGGCTTTCTAAGAGCAATGTAATTGATTGCAAGAGCGAGGTAAACGTAATGGCTAAGCTAACACATCCCAACATTGTGAGCATTTACGAGTATTTTGAAGATGATGATTTTTTGTATTTGATTCTTGAGTATTGTAAGAAAGGAAGCATACAAGATTACATCAATCAAAACGGAGCGATGCCTGAAAATGTTCTGATCCCTATGTGTAAAGGGATAATCAGTGGGCTGTCTTATTGCCACTCCCTAGGGATAGCGCACAGGGACTTAAAGGCTTCAAATATTCTAATTGATTCCCATGGAAGGCCAAAGATTGCAGATTTTGGCCTATGTTCAGAGTTTTCTAAAGATGAGATGGCCATGAACTTTTTGGGTTCTCTACCATACATGAGTCCTGAAATAGTTAACAAAAATCAATATAACCCTTTTTTGGCTGACATTTGGGCTCTTGGAGTAACTTTTTTCACAATGGCAAGTGGATCGCTTCCTTGGACTACAAAAAGCAAGGAACATATGCAAAGTGCTATAAAATTTGGTATAGTTGGATACAAAAACATTAAAAATCCCAGATTTCGAGCTATGCTAATAGGAATGTTACAAACAACACCACGAATGAGGAGTTCTATTGAAGAAATTCGTAATAATCCATTGTTTTCTCCTATTTGTTCTCATTCAGCACCTGTTTTACCTAACATTACCAGAATATTCCCGCGGGTAAATCAAGAACGCAACTCAAAAAGATTACAGATTTCAATATCTAAAGGAGACTTGCCGATTTCCATTAAGTTGTTTAAGAAACAATCCCAAATATACTATTCTCCAATCACAGTTGTTTAATAAAAGCGAAAATTATATATAGATTTAATCATTATCTTCATTGGAGTACCGGAATTCTAAAACTTCATATTGTGTGAATCTAGTTTGACAACTTGGACAATTCCTGTTTCGACTGGAAAGTAATCCAAAAGCGCAGTTTTTGCAAAATGTATGCCCACAAGCCATAATAATTGCATCCCTGTTCTTTTGGCATATCGGGCATTGAATCATTTGTGTTAATGACTCTAATGAATACTGAGATGAAATCCTTGGTTTCCCTTTTTGATAAGAATTGATCTGATTCTTCCTGGTTTCAATTTCTTTCTTCATGTCATCAATTTGTTTTAATTTATCTTTGATCCGGTCTTTTTTAACACTGTTTTGGTTCTCTAATTGCTCGATTCTGGAAAGCATCCATCTTTTTTCTGCTCTATTAATAGAGTTAGTGCGAATAATTGTATCCAATTGCGCTGTTGACACTTTCAGATTCTTAAACCTATTATTAAGCTCAGCATATATATTTTGAACATTATCAAGTTTATAGTGAAGAGACTTTTCATCATCTAAAACTTTGTTTTCAAATTGTTTCACCCTATCACGAAGAGCGGAAAGGTTTTTTAGAGTAAGAGTGTCAATCTTTTTAGGATTTTCCCTCATCCTTCTTTGGAGAAGAATATTCTGTGATTGCTCATGTTGTTTAATTCGATCAATTTCGGATTTAATATTCTCTTTCATTTTAGATACATCATGTTTAAACTCATTGATAATTTGCGAAAACAAAACATGTTCTCCATCTTCGAGAACAGACTGGGCAGATAATAACATTTCTTGTTCGGTCAAAAAGTATGATCTTAGTGGCTCAAAATTGGGTTGAAGTACATTCATATTGCTTGATGCTTGCTTATTTAACAATAATTTCCTTTGTTCATAGTTATATTGGGATTCTTCTGATATCAGAGCTTCAATAGTTTTTATTTGATCTGTTGGCATCAGAGGATACTCAAGAATTGAACCATAAAAAGATTTTGCTTTGTTGTATAAGAAACTTAAAGTTTTGTCAAAAGAATCTTGTTGATTAAAAACTTCGGGCAAAAGCAAAGAGACAGCATTAGTACAATCTTGATAAATTGGTGATTCACGGATCAAATCATAAGGAGGGTTAGTTAAATATTCATTATATAATGAAAAGCTGCCTTTTAACCTGGTGAGTTCTTTCATGAGTTCCTTCTGAGTCCTTTTTAGTTTCTCATAGTATTTGGATAGAGATTTTATTGGATTCTGATGATCGAAATGCAATGAGAGTGGCGACAACACATTTTCTGATGGGATCATATGTTTTGAAACTTTGTTAACAACTGGAGAAGAAATACTAATTAATTGAATTGGCAATTCATAATTATTCTCAGTTTTCCCATCAAACTCACTGTATATCGGGAAATCAAAGGCATTTTTGGATTTTTTTGCAACGGATGTTGAAAAAGACTGAGGAAATCGTCGTTCATTAACATCGTTAAGAAAATCCTTATATTCATTGAATGATGAAAGTATTTTGGGGAAAATATCAGATGAATCATCGGGTTTTGCTTGTGAAGTCATCAATACACGCATATACTCTGGGAAAGCATCAAACCCACATAAATTACCTGAAGGATCCTCAAATTGGGATAAACTATCAACTGACAATGATGGGGCAATTGTTTTTAAATTACTTCGACTGGAATTCAGGAATTGAGATAATATTGGCTCCAGAGCTTTTCGAATTTCATTAAAATAGCAATAGTGTCTGGCATAAACACGAAAAGAATCATTACTATCATTAATTTGGTGGCTTATTTCGATTATTCGGTGAGACAAGCTGTTAACGTCTTGGTTTTCATTCATTAGTAAAATGGTTCTCTGATAATGACTTCGTTTAAGTAATAAAAATATGTTAATGTTTAATAAAACAGCTATAAAAACTTATGTATCACCTAAAAAGTCGGAAAGGTTAGGAAATTGTACATTTTTCACAATCTAAGGGACAATTGGGCTTTCAGAGTGTATAAATAATCTATTTGTTATATATAGAGGAAATTAAAAGATTTTTATTTCAGGTGTTTCATAAGAATGGTTGCTCGATGTGCTTGGTACTAATATTGCTTGAAGATATCTCTTTATGTGCAGACCATATTTTAAAAAGAACAATGGAAATAAAAGATATGAATAAGATTGAAATGAGGATTACTACTACTCTTAAATCCCAAAGAACAGAGTTGTTATTTATCGAAGGGATAGAAGAATGTGTCTCTTCATTAGTTATTGATGGTGTTTCTTGAAACGTGATTGAATGTGTCTCAATATTAGTGAATAATGGTGTGTCAATTAGTGTTATGGGATCTGTATTACAATATAGAGTATTATAGAACTGAATCACAAGAGTATGGATTTTTGTGAATGAATTATTATTGATTGTTGTAACAGCGCTATATTCTGAGAAAATGCTACAATGCGAAATGTAACAATTTGCGATCTCAAATTGGCCCGAAGTTACCCAAAACAAGACATCACTATTCATGGCAAAAACGCAAGAGATCATTTTTGGAAATCCTGTATAACCACGTATGACTCCATATCGCTTTGGACTATTGTTATGAACAATATTTGAACAAAACATTGAATTGCTAACTCCTTGAAAATATAAACAAATACTATCAGAAACTTCATTATTAGCAAATGTACAAAATGAGCTTGAAAATTCTAATGGATTAATAATATTAATAGAAGAAATTTCCGATGCTTTGTTTAATGAGCTGTTTGTATTATCATATCTCTGTTTTCCATTATATAGTAGTAATGAAAGTCTATTACTTATATTTTTTGAACAAGATGATATTGAGAGAAAAATCAGTTCATTGATTTCAGTCGCCATCAGGTACGCGAATTGAAACTCTTTTGATTCACATTTAAAAGCGCACACCATGTTAAGAACTGATCTTAACGATCTAAACCAAATTGCTCCACCAAAAACTGAACATGTACAGTTATAAAATGTAGATGAAATAATATTCATAATATTGTAGTAATTGTAATTGTCGCTCACATATATCACAGCTCCATTTCCAGAGAACAATAATGATCGGACAAAAATACAATTTTCAATTGATATATTGCTATTATAATATGATCTTTCATTATTGTTTTCATTGTTACAATTCATTTTTATGAATGAATTTTTATTATTATTGTATATCATAAGCATGAGTCCCACAACCTTCAAATTCATTTGTGATTTTTTCATTCAAAAGCAATGTTTTTTGGCTTTGAATTGATTCGATTTGATAGAACAATTTATACTTTGCCATGGCATATTACACTCAATGTCATAATTGTAATAATTTATGTATTTTGTGGATTCGAACTGTAGGAGCGTTTCGAAATTAGAGAAATTTTTATTTATGTAAAGCATTTTCAATGATATGTAAATGAATAGATCATTTAATACTCTCATTCCATATCTTCTTCCGCCGTTTCTTCTTCGCCATTATCTTCTTCCTCTTCTTCAATAATTTCTTCTTCTTCTTCTTCAATTTCTTCTTCTTCCGCTACAACATCAGTCACCTCTGTATCTTGAACACCAGATATTTCGATGTATTTTATTCCATTAGGATTCTCATCTGATACAAGAACAAACTCTCCATCTTCAGTGTTTGCTGTGACCAACTCACTTACTGAGATCAACTGGTCTTGGGATTCAATTGTTGGCTCTTTTGGTTTAGTGTTTTTCTCTTCTTTGATACTAGCACTTGAAATCACAGGCAAACTTGCTGTCGATGAACTCTCAATCTTCAATTCTGGCTTTGATTGGTTCATTATTCCATTTGGTGTTATGAGAACTGGAATGTCACTATTAAACATTGAATTTATCAACCCATTTGGTCTGTATTTCCGAGGATACAAATAGGGTCTGATCTGAGCAACCATTGATCTGAGTTTCTCTTCTTCTTGTGGGTTCCAAACGTCCTCTGGATTTGGTTGTATTCCTCGAGAAATGAGTTCAGGAGGCACATAAGGATCTTTTTCAACAAGTTCTGGTTCAAACGATTCGCTATATGATACAGGTTCTACGCTTTCTGTTATTGTTTCAGAATCTTCGGATTCAATATCTGGATCTGACTCCGAAAAATAGGCTTTTTGGAATCTGCTGCTCACCTTCTTTTGATTGATAGAAACTTCTTCTGGAAGCTGAGTAAATGTTCGATCATTATCATCATCATCTTTGTGTCGGTGCTTTGTCAATTGACTGGCTCTTTTAATCCTCCCATATTCTAATCTTGAATGTTCAACCTTCTTTTTGGAGATTCTGCTCTCTTCTTTAAATGAACCAGAATGAATTTCACTCTTTTCATCAATGTTTGTGAGTCCAGATATACTGACTGGCTGAACTTCTTCAGCAAATGAAGAAGAGTTTCCCGCATACGATTTTTCTATTTTTCCATCGTGTTTCCGCATGATACGATGCCCAGTTTTCTTCATTACTATTGGTACGTCCTCATTTTCAGTCTCTTTCAATTCCGATTGCTTTGAACTATGTTGATGTTGGTGTGGAAGGTATTTTCCATCCTCCCCTTTTTGCCTACGAACACGTATCCTCTTATACTTTTTATCTCCATTATTATCTGAATCAATCACTGAGGAATGTCTTTCACTCATCTTTACTATTTGGGTTTCCGTTAAGAACGATTATGTAAATTAAAGCCGATTATTTTGACAGTCCTTAAAAGACACAATGAGTGGAGATGAGGCTAATTGTAACACATCTATGACAGATTCCTGGTCCACATTGCCTCTTTCTGATCAAAATTTCTTTTTCCAGCTTAGACATCATTTTCATCATTATAAGAAACCCACTGGTCGAGATAAGAGAATCGAAGCCTTCCGAACTGAAATTTTGTTATGTTTGCATTTTATTGATAAGGATATGATAAATAGAGCCAATAGATCCAGGCTGATTGGGATGAGTATTATTGGTCCCTTCATAATTATTAATACAAGAATCTTAAGGATGTTTTTAGGGAGATCAAAATCATCTATTAATGGTGGTTTGCAGCAACTAGGATATGTGGCTGTTAGGAATAAAGTAAAGGCTAAGCAGTGTATGATTCAAGCCATCCCAACATTAGAAAGTGAGCTTTCTTTTATGAAACAATGGAGTGTAAGAGCGTCTTCCAAAAACTCACTATTTTGTTTTTTATCGAAATTTCCTTGTAAATCGATTCCTGAAATTAATGATAATGATTTATTATTCGAGAAGGCAATCACATCCGACTACGATGATAACCAGAGCTTTAGTGATTTTAATATATGCTTGGAGTTCAATGAAGAATCTGGAACTTTCTTCAATTTCTGATCATTTTTGTGATGCTGCAGCATCAAATAAGCTCTCTGCATGATATTTTTCGAAGAACTTTCGGCACTGTGTTGATACATCAAATACATATTTCTTAAAACTGAAGAAAGATCGTGTGTATGTATCGCCAGAGAACACTAAGCGAATATTATCTGATAACGAATCATCATCACATACCCCATCTTTTGATAGTTTCCAATCAATTCTGTTTAGGATTAATTGATCAAACTTTTTTTTCCCTTTCACACCAGATTCTGTAACAACAAAAAACATTTGGGGATTCTTAACAATAAATATTCCTCCTGTAATATACCATTTTTGGGCCATTTTTGTGATTTTTGCAAAATGGAGAGGATGGGTAATAGACTTAGCTATAAAAACAGATGATATGAGATTTCCTTTCGAATCTGCCTCCCTTTTGCATCGTTTCTTTTCTTTCTTTTCCTCAGGGGATAATTTGGAGTTATTATTATGCTCTTCGTGTTTCTTTAGGCGTTCTTCTCTATCCTGTTTGATTTGCATTTCGATAGCTGATGGATTTAAAACCGCAATGCCACCATTCAGTGATATGAGCCTGGATTGTTTAAGTTTGGGTGGATCAGGTTTCTTGAGATTTAACTTTATAAGCATTCTCTCCTCATTCTGCTTTTGAACTTTTCTCATATGTTTTTGCCTTTTTCTTTCTTCTTCTGTAAGGATGGTGGGAATTTCAGGAACAATTGGTTTGTGGACAGAAACTGGGGAACAGTTTTCATATTGATTAGAATTATCAAATACTTTTGCAAGCCACATTCCATTATCATTAGTGACTGGAATACCATTATCATCAGTTTGAACATATGGAATATCCCACCAGTCTATTTCGGGTTTATCGACAGATCTTCTCATTGCTAATACATCAAATATTGGAAGTCCAGATGCCACAGTTAAATCAACTTGAAACTCTGCTCTCTTTTCCTCAATAGAGTTAGCAATTGATCCTGGCTGAATAAAACTAAACTGGTATGACTTTGGCTTGGTAACTGTTGGTATTCTAGTATCTTTTGGAATTTCTTTTGGCTTGTTCGAGGATCTAATAATCTGAGTCTTAACAATGTTTCCTTCATCATCTATTCTTTCTCCTTTTTCATTAAATCTTAGAGATTTCTGATCATTAATACCATTTCGAAGAGAAATCACCGAACTGGACAAGAAACTTGATTTTGATGGAACAGGAGTTTTCTCAATCAACTCTTCTTTAGAAGAAAAATGGGTTTTTCTTTTTCTTTTCTTACGGTATTCCTCTTCATAGGAATTTTTATTATTAAAAACTCGCTCTGGGGATCTATCTCTGGTATTCGACTTATTTTCACCATTAAAACCAATGTCTTTTTGAGATATTTTCTTGACTGCATTAACATATTTATGGGCAAAGTATTGGGATGCTTCTTTTCCGATGATTGGCTTCAATTGATTAATTAATAAATCATCAGTAAATCCTTTTTTTGCTAGGTTAATTACTATGGCTTTTGCCATTGGATTATTTAAAAAAGTGTATTTTTCACTATGAGAGTATATCCAAGGCTCTAAAAATTTAGTTATTTTCATTTGATTCATGGGTGGTACATTCATGTTTTTACTCAATCATTGACTTTAAAAGATCATTTGGGGTGATTCCATTTTTATAAGTTGGTCTTTTAAAATTCAATTCGGAATTCTGGAGTCTCATTAACAAGTCTTGGTCTGGAAAACTCTGCACAATACTATTCTCAAGTGTGGTAACATGTAGGTAGTACATTTCAGATTTCTTTTTTAGGTAATCTATGATAACAAATTCTTTTTGGTCTTTGAAATGTAGTTTAATAAACTCTGTAACAATATTATACAAATCCTTTAATATAAAATTGATATCATTTTGAATAAGTTGTGACTCTTTTTCTGTTATCTTGATTATTCTTTGGACATTATTGTATAAGTTAATAATCTTATTTATCATCCCTATAAACTGGTCTGTAAGAGTTTCATTTCCCTTTGAACTTTTGAAAAGGGCGCCAACAGATAATCTACCTTGTTTAAAGTCCAATTCTTTATATCCGACTTTCAGCAAATCGTAGGCACTATCAATCCCAAAAGCAATATATATTGATGCAATCTCTGATTGATGTTCGATCATAATATTTCTTTGAGATAAAATATACTTTATTTTCGAAGTATGAAGTTTTAATTCCCTTAAAGCTTCAGATCTACACTTTGGATGAATAATAAGATTTGGATCAAGAATTGATGCAAGTGCCGTAGGAAAATTGGGATTAGTAATTCTTTTCCCCGATTTTGACAATAATGAAACAAATAATTGTTGGTCTGGCTTCATTTCTCGGAGCTTAGTATAATCTATAGTATTGAAACTATCAGGATACAATATAAGAAAAAAAAAGACATGTAAATAATAATCAGGGGAAATATTAATGATACTATTAAGTCCGAAGTACTCCATTTCGATAATTTTATTTGAAAAAGATAGCTCTGCACATGTGATAAGCAAAAACTTCTTTATTTTTGGATTCCGAAAATTCATAATTACATATAAAACGCAAAGTTCTAATTGACAATCGAATATTTTGAAGAATCCATAATCCACAATGTCATAACTTTCAGATATTACCTTTCTTATTTCCCAAAACCACTTGTAATTCTTTGTATTTGAAGAAAACTCACAAAAATACTTATACAATCCAAAAACTAAATAGCATTGTACATTATGAATCCTTTCATCCCATACCAAACTAAATTCATGTTTTTCTTCAAACCCAATTCGAATAAGACTAACCTGATTATTCTTGTCATCTTTTTCATATATTATCCTGCTTGTCTCATAATCGAAAAGAATTACCTTCTTTGGAGAGATAAACACATAATCTTTATCAATACTCACATAAATCTCTCCTACTTTTTCATGTATCATAATGTCATTTTTAGCCAGATTTACATTACTGTAACTTTGTTAGAAATGAATTTGCTGATTTTATGTGTTTTGTCGAAACAAATGGACGATTTTTTCATAGAAGGCAACCAAAATAGCAGTTATATTGCATGGAAACAGTTTTATGGAACAATATATATCAGAGACGCAGTTTTTTTTTTTATTTCAACTCAATCTTTGCAAGCTAGTTGCATTTGGTATGTTGCATCATCATATAGTACAGATTTAATGGTTTTTAATTCATTGTTTGTAAAATGTGAATCCACTTACCATGCTGGTGCAATTGTATTTTTATCTGATGGTATTAGCATGATTTATCGTGCTTGTTTTGATTTATGTTATGGAGAAGATATTTCTTGTTTGATAATGGTCAATAAACATGGAATATATAATGAATCGCAATTCTCGTCAATGATTAATTTGAAATGTAATCAAATTCTTTCTCATGACTGCCATGATTTGGTGATGAGTGACAACAATTTTTCTGTTTGTACTATGAAAACACCATGCGCTTTTTCAAAACAATTTGGTATCAATTGTTCAATAGGTTTTTGCACATTTTCTAAAACGAATGCACTACAGAATGTTTTTGATTTTCCTAAATTATCCAGCAATGTATTTCGATACTCCAATATTATCGACATAAGTTGCCAAAAGCTATTAAATGCAAGTGAAAATTCAATAATAGTATTCCAATTTTGTGTGTTTAAGAGTTATTTTAACACAACTACCGTTGCTGAGGAGAATGTTATATTATTAAATTGTTACTATGACTATAGCATTGATTTCACTATGATTAAAGTTCATAATTCAACTCAAACGAGCTTTCCAAATACTATTTCTCAAAAACAGATTTCTTGTTCTGGATCATTTGATTTGAAAGAGAATAGATCAAATATTGAAATTAGTGAAAAAATATTCCATATGGGATACTATTATGATATATCAATAAGAAATTGTTTGTTTTGGAAACTTAATACTCACACTCATGGTGGGGCAATAAAACTATTGCTATCCAGCATATATGTGAAGATCTCTGAATCAACATTTCAGCATTGTATATCATTTTCTTCATCAAGTTTACTTGAAGGTGGAGCTATTTATATATGGTGTTTTGGTGGCTCTATTGAAATGTCAAAATCCTGCGGCATTAACTGTCTCTCTTCGTCAGGATTGTTTTGCTCAATTGAAGTCGATAAAGGATCCGCATCATTGAATAACATGGATATTTCTGAATGTTCAAATACTTTATTAGGCTTTACATATAATTCGATATGTATACACAAATCTTTTATCTCATCTTTTTCTGGGAATGCTTCCCATAATTGTAACATGCAATGCCCCTTTATTTATTTTTCAGCGTTGAATGCAAATATTTCTTATTCGACATGCTATTCAAATTCTGTATCTGAGAGAATGTTGTTGTCTGCAAATAATTTATTTCTTTCCCACTCAAACTTTGTCAGTAACTATAATCATGAAAGTGCAATAATGCTTCAGTTCGATGGGGTAATTTCTCAATCAGTTTTTAAAAATAATTCCAAATCTGTTTTCTGTATGGGATTGGGTTCATCAGTTTTCATTGATTGTACTTTTGATTTCGCCCCCTCATCGCACTTAGCAACCTTCATTTCCCCAATAATCTTAAACAACCCAACCACCATCTTCCTATCGGATCAAAAACAACAATGCATGATTCCAAAATCACCCACAAAAAGTATTCTCCCTTACATACTCATTGGTATACTTATAACAATAATAATCGTCTCAATGATCATTTTCTTTACTAAATTCATCAGCCTGAAATCTCAATTCAACAACCATGTCCTGATAACAACACAGGTTATGGAAGACTTCGGGTAGAATCGTTTACGATAATTTCGGAGCGTTGGAACTCTCAAAATTTGTGGCAAACCGATTATAAATTCATTTTATTTCGTGTATGTCATATCCAGGACAGTATCAGCCTAACTCTCAGATGGTCGGAGGTATTCCTCAAGTCGGGGGATACCCACAGCAAATGATGCCCCAGCCAGGAATGTATCCACCACCTAACGGTTATCCACAACAGATGATGCCACCCCAACCCCAGATGATGCCACAGCAGCCAATGTACAATCCGCAAATGATGTCCCCACAGCCACAGATGATGCCACAACAGCCAATGTACAATCCGCAAATGATGCCACCTCAACCACAGATGATGCCTCCCCAGCCACAAATGATGCCACCTCAGCAAGGAATGTATCCTGGTAATGTGCCTCAAATGATGCCACAGGGTGGAAATCAAGGCCAACCTGTTGTTTTAACCAATGCAAGGCCCAAGGATCAGAATATTTATGTTCCTGGAAAGAAGAGAGGTGAATTTAATGACACTGGTCTTCATGAGTCACATTATGGGTGGGGCTATGGCCGCGGATATTATGGCCATAGACATCATGATAGGTATGATCCATTTTTCTAAAACAATCATTTTTATTCATTAGTTTTTTGAATGAAATCTCTGAATTGAGCCAGGGCAGCATCAAATGTTTTGGTTGATTGTTCTTCATTTGATATCAGGCCAGAAACACTAGGAACCCAATCATATGGAAATTCATTAAATTTGTCT
>Ga0209639_1001865_pt1 | contig 18629 bp, 20 predicted proteins | sample EPASupsiteHSE605_FD_187268 | JGI IMG/M metagenome (GOLD analysis project Ga0209639, IMG submission 187268) | Bioremediated contaminated groundwater from EPA Superfund site, New Mexico - Sample HSE6-05 (SPAdes) (version 2) | ecosystem: Environmental > Aquatic > Deep subsurface > Groundwater >...
ATTGTGGTGCTGGACCAAATTGTGCTCGGAAAGCCTGCTGACGAGGAGGAAGCGGAACGAATGCTTCTTAACTTAAGCGGAAAAACCCACCGGGTGATGACCGCGATTGCGTTAGCCGCAATGGACAAGGTTCGTCAGCAGATCAGCGTGGAGACTGCTGTTGAGATTACAACTGTGTCTTTTCGGGAGCTGAAGGTTCAGGAAATCAAGGATTATATTGCGACAGGGGAACCGATGGATAAAGCAGCCGCTTACGGGATTCAGGGCGGAGCTGCCGGGTTTGTGACAGCAGTCAGCGGTTCCTGGTCGAATGTGGTCGGACTGCCGATGGAGCTTCTGGTGCGAAAGCTTGAGGATAAGGGGATTTCCCCTAAAAAATAAAAGATACCTTGAAGCATGAGGGAAAAGGGATGAATTACCGCCGGCTAAAGGACTTGCCTGAAGATTTAAAACCAAGGGAACGTCTTCATCAGCATGGTCCGGAAAACCTGTCCACCAAAGAAATACTGGCGATACTGCTGAGGACCGGTTCAAGAGGGGAAAATGTCCTGGAACTATCTGAACGAATCTTGACGGAAACGGGCGGACTGACTGGCCTGGCCAGATTATCCGTTGATGAATTAAAACAGGTTCACGGCATAGGACCGGCCAAAGCGGCTCAAGTCAAGGCAGCCTTGGAAATCGGCAAACGGAGTGTCTGCGCTGATCCTATGTCACGCCCGGTGATCAACACGCCATCAGACGCGGCCGATCTGGTCATGGAGGAGATGCGGAAGCTCGACCGGGAACACTTCAGGATCATACACTTAAGCACCCGAAACAATGTACTGGGTATAAGTCCTGTATCGGTCGGGTCTCTCAATTCATCCATTGTGCATCCCAGGGAGTGTTTTAAGGATGCCATCCGGCGTAACACGAATACAATTATTTTGCTGCATAATCATCCGAGCGGGGATCCTTCGCCCAGCAGGGAAGACCTTGATATTACCAAAAGGCTTGCCGAAGGCGGAAAAATATTAGGGATTGAGGTATTGGATCATATCATCATCGGGGATAAAAAGTATGTCAGCCTGAAAGAACAGGGGATCATCTAGCCCGACCTTTACCTTAACAGTACCACTGTCGAAAGATAACCACAAATATAAAAAAATATTGAAAAATAGGAAATATTCATTAATTTGATGCAAAAAAATGATATAATAAAACGATGCCATAGCAATACGAAATATGGTATGAAAAATTCCACTTTGTGGGAGACTGAGAAAAGACTGCTAGGCATCACTTGAAATTTGAAATGATTTATCTTGAAGGGAGATTTACAAAACATGGTTTTTTCCAAGGACCTCGGAATCGATCTGGGAACCGCCAATACCCTTGTACATATGAAAGGCAAAGGAATCATAGTACGGGAGCCTTCAGTGGTTGCTATGGATATAGAGAAGAACGAGCCTCTGGCGGTTGGAGACAGAGCCAAGGAGATGATCGGAAGAACTCCGGGAAATATTGTTGCAATCAGACCGTTGAAAGACGGCGTAATCTCGGATTTCAATGTTACTCAAAAAATGCTTAAATATTTTATCAACAGGGCTTTAGGATCAAAATTCTTATTTGCGCGGCCCCGGGTCGTCATTTGTGTGCCATCCGGAGTTACCGCAGTTGAAAAAAGAGCTGTCAAGGAAGCAGCTCTTGCAGCCGGAGCAAAAGATCCGATCATTATGGAAGAGCCGATGGCTGCCGCCATCGGAGCAGGTCTGCCCGTGAGCGATCCTACCGGGAATATGATTGTCGATATCGGCGGAGGCACAACTGAAGTCGCCGTGATCTCGATGGGAGGCATCGTTACAGCCGGCTCTATCCGGGTAGCCGGAGATGAGATGGATGATGCCATTATTGCGTATATCAAGAAAACTTATAACCTCTCCGTCGGTTATCAGTCGGCTGAGAACATCAAAATGGAGATCGGAGCGGCCTATATGCCGGAAAAAGGTTTGACGTATGCCATCAAAGGACGCGATCTCCTGACAGGTCTCCCCAAGAACGTTGAGATTACTTCCGAAGAAATTGTTGAAGCCTTAAATGAGCCGGTAAATGCTATCGTTGATGCGGTAAAGAACTGCCTTGAGAAAACACCTCCGGAACTGGCGGCAGATATCATGGACAGAGGCATTATTATGGCGGGAGGCGGATCACTGTTAAGAAATCTGGACAGGCTAATTGCCGATCAGACAGGGATACCCGTCCACCTTGCTGAGGACCCGCTTTCCTGTGTTGCACTGGGTACCGGTAAAGTGCTTGAGAATGAGGAAATTCTAAGAAGGATTGCCGCTATGCAGAAGAATTAAAAGCGGGAGGAGAAATCGGTGGGGAAAAAAATAAATCCCATGGGTATAGCCGTTCTCGTTTTTGCTGTTCTGCTGATCACTTTGACGACGATCCATTTGACCGGACTCGGCAGTCAGTCTCCGAACCCTGTCGGGAACGCCATGCAAAGAGTACTTTCACCGATAGAAAGTGCGATTTGGAATCTGGGAGATGGGATTAAAGATAATTTTCGGGCGATTTTCAGTTTTCGGACTGTCAAAGCAGAAAATGAGGAACTTCGTAAACAGGTAGAAACACTCACGGGAGACAATCTTCAGCTCAAACAACAGGTACTGGCTGCCCTGCGCTATCAGGAACTTGATGCTGTTTTTCAAAGTCCCTCGCTGGAGAGCTATGAGAAAATTGGTGCCACCATTATAAACCGTAATCCTTCAGCCTGGTATCAGACAGTCACCGTCAATAAAGGCAGTGATCACGGCGTAAAAGTGGATGATCCTGTTGTTGCCAATCTGGGTCTGGTCGGGAAAGTCATTTCTGTCACCCCGAAGACCTCGGATGTTTTACTGCTACTCGACGGAGAGGGACAGGTTGGCGCCTTTGCCAGGGGTAATAAAGGTGAGGCAATTTTTGGGATTGTCAAAGGTACGTATAAGAAAAACACCAGGCTGAATTCCTCAGGAGAACTCGAAATGAATTTCCGGCAGGACGATGAAGTCAATGCAGGAGATTTGGTATATACTTCGGGTTTAGGAGAGGTCTATCCCAAGGACATTTCGATTGGTGTTGTTACCGAGATTAAAATTGATGCGAAAGGCTTGCTGAAAGTAGCCTCGATCGAACCCATTGTTGATTTTGATTCTCTGGAGGAAGTCTATGTAGTGAGCATTCCGGAGGGCAGTCGATGAAACGTTTTATCGTAATGTTACTGATTCTTATTGTCTGTCTCATCCTCCCGGGGACAATCTTCCATTATTGGTCATGGGCCGGCATAAAACCTGATTTGGCCATGCTCTGGGTCATTTATATCGCTCTGCATCACCGGCCGACTCAGGGAATTGTGTATGGGTTTGTGATCGGCCTGATTGTGGATTTCTATCTCGGAAGGTATATCGGACTCTATGCGATCATTTTAGCTGTCGTTGCACTGCTGATCAGTATGCTTCAGCAGCGCTGGTACAGAGAAAACATTCCGCTTACCATGGTGCTCGTCTTTATCGTAACGGTTCTTGGGCAGACCCTGATGGCCTTGATTGCAACCACCGCTGGACTTAACTGGTACCTCGGCGATGCCGTAAAGGTCATTCTGGGCATTTCTTTCTACAACTGCCTATTGGTTCCGCTTACGTATCCCTTCGTCCACAAGTCTTTTACAGAAGGAATTTTGCAGCCTAAAAAGAAGATCGAACAACAATTATAGTGTTGGTTAAACATGATTGCTTAATAGGAGATGAACACGATGGAAGAAAGGGAGAGACAACCCTATCAGAGGAGATTGACCTGGCTCAGTGTGGTTGTCGGTCTTCTTTTTTTAATTTTAGGATTTAATCTATGGTGGCTGCAGATTGCCAAAGCGTCCTATTATTCGGACCTGGCGGCCGGTAATGTGATGAAAACGGTCACGACGTCCGCGGTCCGCGGAGAGATTGTGGACAGCAACAATATCGTTTTGGCCCAAAGCGTGCCGAGGTTTGCGCTGACCCTGGACTGGACGGACCTGCAGAAAGTGAACACCAACTGGAAAGATGTTGTTGCTAACCTCGCAGAATATATTAAACCGTACTGGCCTTATCCAAACCAATCGGTAGAATTGATTACCGAGGATCTTTTGGTGATGATTCGTAACCAGCAGTGGAAGAGCTACAAGACGGTTGTCATTCTGGAAGATATACCGAAAGAACTACAGGCGATTATCGCCGAGCACAGCAATGAGCTGCCCGGCGTCAGCATTGAACCGATAGCGGAAAGGGTTTATCCGCAAAAGACACTGCTTGGTCAGATCTTGGGCTATGTTAGGGAAATAAGCGAGAGTGAAATTGAACAATTCAATGAGCAGGCAGAGTCCAATGATGACGAATATCGCTACACGCAGGGTGACCTTGTAGGGAAAATGGGCGTGGAAAAAAGTTACGATACCTGGCTGCGCGGCAGTCATGGCGTAGAAATTGTCAGCGTCGACGGCAACGCGAGACCGATCGACAAAGAAACGCTCCAGGAAGCCAAGGCAGGTTGTACCCTGCAGCTGACCATCGACAGCAAGATGCAGCGTGTCGTGGATAACGAACTGGACAGAGTGATCAAGGATATTCAGAAGACCCATCCCGATGCCCAGGCCGGCGCGGCGGTAGTCATCGATGTTAATACAGGCAAAATACTGGCCATGGCTTCCCGTCCTTTCATGGATCCGAATGACCTGATCGGGAAAATTTCGGAGGAAACTGCTCAAAAGTATTTCAGCAGTGAAGATGCCGCGTCATTCAACCGGGCGCTGACCGGTACGTATCCTCCCGGTTCGACTTTTAAGATGATTACCGGAATGGCCGCTCTGGAAGCTGGTGTTATTACGCCGGACGATACTTTTATGGATACCTTGTCTTCGCTGGGGTCCCCGGATGTGCAAAGTGCAGGGGTTGCCGAGTGGGGTGGAAATAATTTTGGCAGGGTGAACCTTTATAGCGGCCTTGCACATTCATCCAATATCTATTTCCAGATTATTGGCCGCAGGGTTTTTGAAAAAGATCCCGAATTGATCAAGAAAATTGCCAATGAATTTGGCTTAGGTGTTAACAGCGGTATTGATTTACCGTATGAAGCGGAAGGGAATGTGCCTTCTCCAGCCTGGAAGAAATCTTATTATAAACCCTACTACGATAAAAAGAGAGAAGAAAAGCTTCAGGAAATTGGGGATAAATATGCGCAGCTTTTGGCCAGTGCAAAAGATCAGGATGAGAAAAATAAGCTTCAGCATGATAAAGAAGATGAAATTGCTCAGGCCGAACAGGAATATAAAAATAACATTAATGAGTATGTAAACTGGCGGTTGTACGACAGTTATAACAGTTCGATTGGTCAAGGTGCAAACCACTATTCAATTCTTCAGATGGCTAACTATGTCGCGACCATTGTCAATGGCGGAAAACATTACAAGCCCTATGTTGTGGACAAAATTCTTGACCCTGTGACCGGGAAAGTCGTCCAGCAGAACCAGCCGGAAGTTCTAAACGAAGTTTCTGTTTCCCAACAAAATATTGAAACGATCAAAAAAGCAATGTCGGAAGTAACGAGCGGTGAGGGGACAGCGGCCTGGCTTTTCAGAGATATACCGGAGTTCACCGGCGGCGGCAAGACCGGTACGGCCCAGATCGGTTCGAAGGGAACATCCAAAGAAGAAGCTTATAACGGGATGTTTGTCGCGTTTGCACCGTATGACAATCCTCGGATCGCATTTGCCGGCGTGGTGGAATATGGCGGACACGGCAGTGAAACATCGGGTTATGTCGCGAAAGCAGCATTTAAATATTATTTTGGCTGGAAATAGTCATATAAATAAGAAATACCGGGGAATTTGATCCTCGGTTTTTTCTCTTTACGAAAGGAAAAGCAAAAGGGATTGTAGAATCTTCTTACACAGAAACAGATCAAAGCTTACGCTGGGCTAACAAGGTACTGGTTGAAATTCTGAAGAGGGGATTTATTTTTTACTTGGCAATGGTAAATTATAACTAAAATGTAAGACAATGCATTAACCATTTATGATGAAAGGCAGGCTTGGTTATGGGTGAAACAATTGTAGTAACTTCAGGGAAAGGTGGCGTAGGGAAAACTACTACAACAGCAAATTTGGGGACAGCCCTGGCTTTTGCCGGATTTAAAGTTGCATTGGTCGACACGGATATCGGCCTTCGCAATCTTGATGTTGTTATGGGCCTCGAGAATAGGATCGTCTATGATATTGTCGATGTTACAAGCGGCAGCTGCAGGATCAAACAAGCACTTATTAAGGACAAGCGGTTCAACAGCCTGCATCTGCTTCCGGCTGCTCAGACGAAAGACAAAACAGCAGTAAGCCCCGACGAGATGGAGGTTCTCTGCGAAGAGCTCCGTGAAGAATTTGATTATACGCTGATCGATTGTCCGGCTGGGATTGAGCAGGGCTTTTACAATGCAATCGCCGGTGCGGACAAAGCAATTGTCGTTACGACGCCGGAGGTCAGTGCTGTTCGCGATGCCGACAGAATTATCGGACTATTGGAAAGTTCGGATCTGCGTAATCCAAAACTAATTATTAACAGAATCAGACCACGGATGGTTAAACAAGGGGACATGATGGACATTGAGGATATCGTTGATATCCTGGCTATTGATCTTCTCGGTGTGGTACCGGAGGACGAGAAGATTATTGTATCGACCAACAGAGGAGAACCCGCAGTCATGGACGGCGTTTCCAAAGCGGGCGAAGCTTACCGGAGGATTGCACAGAGGGTAAGAGGCGAAGAAGTCCCATTAATGAACCTGGATGTATCGAATTCCCTGATGGATAAACTGAAAAATTTAGTTGGCATACGCTAGCCCTGCACTGGGGGGAGGTAATTATGTTGTGGGAATTATTATATCGTGTGCTGGGCAAGGACAATTCCGGAAGCCGTAGTCAGGCCAAAGATCGGCTGCGGCTGGTTCTGGTTCATGACCGTGCCACGATATCGCCCTACCTGATGAATCGCTTAAAAGAAGATCTGGTCAAGGTGATATCAAATTATATGGTGATTAACGAAGAGGGATTGGAGGTATACCTGAATCAAGATGAGAAGGAAGTCGCGCTGATGGCCAGTGTTCCTGTAAAGAAAATTAGAAGGGACTATATGGAGAGAACACAGTCGATTTCATGAGTAAACCGCTCAAGGCAAACAAAAAGGAAGCATTGAGCTTCTTTTTTTGTGAACAAAACTTTACATGGGTGTATCGGAACTTGAAGTTAAGGATTGATTTACAACAATTTTAAGACGTAAAGTCCAAGGGTTTTTGGAAACGAATCCAGGAACTCTTCTTATTTTGATGGTTAGCCTCCAACCAGGCCTGTCCCAAATTCGACACCAGTGTCGATTTTGAATGCGCATTCGAATTTGGGACAGGCCATCTATATGAGGTTTGTCACACTCGTAAGCCTGGACGGCTGGAGTATGGAGTTGGGCAGGTATGAAGATTTTTAACGCATTTTACTAAGAAAAAACCCTTTACTTGTCAAGTTATCATTGTGAATGAAGATATCTGTGATATAATCTTGGTTAGCAGTCTATATATGGAGTATTTCAGATATGATAAAGGAAAGAGATTGGAATTTTATCAGAGGTCTCGATCTTGGAATGGTCCTGGCAGTTGTACTGCTTTTAGGGGCGAGCCTGCTGATCTTAAGCACGGCTTCCATTAATGTTATGGCGTCAGACCCGTATCATTATGTGAAAACTCAGGTGGTCTGGATCGCTACAGGAATTGTTCTTACAGTCATTGTTGCGTTTACTGATTATGAAAACTATAAAAAGATCGGTATCTGGATCTACGCTTTCAATATATTCCTGCTTCTTCTCGTTTTTGCTTTTGGTTCTGAAGCGAAGGGTGCGCAGCGCTGGATACCTATCACCTCTACGCAAAGCATTCAGCCCTCGGAATTTGCCAAAGTGCTGCTGATTGTTACGTTTGCCAGCTTTCTCAATGAGAGGGAAGGAAAGCTGAATAATGTAAAGGATTTTATTCTACCCCTGCTGTTTGTACTGCCGCCTACTTTATTAATATTTCTTCAGCCTGATTTGGGGACTGCGATGGTGTTCGGGGCGATTTTCATTGGAATGATGTTTGTTGCCGGAGCGAATCCGATTAAATTTGGGGCGGTGATTGTCGGCTGCATTGGGGCGGCCGTTGGTGCTGTTGCATTGCACTTAGCCACGAACCTTCCCGGACCGCTGAAATTTCTGGAAGGATTGCCGTTGCCTTTGAAAGATTATCAGATTAACCGGTTTATTGCTTTTCTGGATCCCGCCAAGGATACTTCAGGGGATGGATATCATGTTATTCAGTCGGTTTGGGCCATAGGTTCCGGAGGCATTTGGGGCAAAGGGTACCAGCAAGGCACCCAGGCCCAGTATAATTTTTTACCTGAGCATCATACAGACTTTATTTTTTCAGTTGTGGGCGAGGAATTTGGCTTTATCGGAACATCGATACTGTTGTTTATATTCTGCATCCTGCTTTTGCGGATGGTTACCGTAGCCACCAAATCGAGAGACAGGTACGGGGTACTGATTGTCTCCGGAGTCGTATCAATGATTGTTTTCCATGTTTTCATCAATGTTGGGATGGCTTCAGGAATCATGCCTGTCACCGGAATTCCTCTGCCGTTTATTACTTCCGGCGGCAGCTCGATGTGGGCAAATATGCTCGCGGTCGGGCTGGTCTTAAGCGTAAGTCTCAGAGGAGAACGACGAATGTTCTGACACCTTCAATGACAAAAGTTAACAAGCCATTATTCGAATCTGTAAAGAAATTTGTAAAAGAACATTTTCGTCAGGAAGATGTTCTTTTTTGCGTATTTGTTCATATTCTTTATTAGGGTTGTCTCCCTGAAGGAAAACCTTTATAAGGCGGTGGATGAATGGATCCGTTTGAGCGCTGGGATGACTGGGAATTTGAAAAGGCTGCCCGGGAGATCGGTCGTGGTTACAGGGATGATCAGGAATATGTCAGGAGCAACTGGAAAGATCATCGGACTTATTTCAATAAAAAACCTTCCGGAGGTCTTTTGGCCGGTTGGAACGGCAGTCAGAAAAGAGTACTTCTTTCGGCTTTTTTGTTTTTAACGATTGTTTTCAGTGCCAGCGGAGAGGACTTTGTTTCCAAAGGCGTTTATGCTGTTTATCAAGGCGGTATGAGCAGTGGGAATATCTATGTGGCATTAAACACGATGGCAAAAGAAGCAATAGGCCTTCAAAACTCTGAAAGCCTGCCGGTGAATTCTGTAAAAGAAGAGATTTTCTATCCACCTGTAGCCGGAGCTGTCAAGGTGGCGTTTGAGAGCAAAGATGAGGATGGGACGATCAGCAGCGGAATTGAAATTGAAAGTGCGCTGGGGACTGCTGTGCTCTGCCCCCAGGAAGGAGTTGTACTCGAAGTCAGTGAAAATGAAAAATTCGGAAAAGTGATACGGATCAACTTTGGCAATGGCTGGGAAGGCCTCTTGGGGAATTTTGGTGATATTAATATTGAACGGGGTGAACCTGTTTCGATGGGGAAAAAATTGGGGACAGTCGGAGTCAGCTCAGCACGGGAAAAACCCTGGCTCTACCTAGAACTGCAAAAAGACGGTCAGCCGGTCGACCCCTTGACATACCTAATTCAGAACTAGTATATAAATTCAAAAATTCCGATTGTACTTAATACTTTTTAATCGATCTGCTAGGGGTGGGGACAGAGGGGGATCAAGATGAAAGTTAAAGTTCACCCGACCTTTATCATTCTGTTAATCCTATGTATACTTGCCGGTCAGGTTGTCAGGGCGCTTCTAGTCTTTAGCCTGGTTATTGTTCATGAAGCCTGTCATATACTTGCTGCAAGAGGTTACGGGATCAGGTGTAGGAGTATCGAGCTCTATCCCTATGGGGGGACGGCCGTTCTTGACGACAGTTTTGAAGGGAAAAAGAAGGAGGAGACAATCATTGCTTTTGCTGGTCCAGCCGTCAATGTCGTGTTGTTCTTTTTCATTCAGATTCTTCGCGAAAACGGAACCTTAAGCGGAGCATGGGCGTTGGAATTTGCCAAAACAAATTTCTGGCTGGCAGCCTTTAACCTGCTTCCCGTTCTGCCGCTTGACGGCGGCAGAATTGTCCGTGGCCTGCTGGCGGGGTCTTTTGGTTTTGTCCCGACCACCCGGTTCCTGGCGGCAGCCGGTAAATGCCTTGGGGGTGCTTTTGTTTTTGCTGGTTTCCTGATGCAGGGAATGGGCTTCTATATTTATGAACCGGTTCTTTTTATTGTTCTTGGCATCTTTTTCTGGATTGGCAGCGGCAAAGAGCTGGACAATGCCAGAATTGTTTTTTTAAAGCAGCTCTGCCGCAAGAAAGAGCGTCTTTTGGCGCAGGGGCTGATGCCTGGAAGGAGTCTCGCGGTAAGTAGGGACACTGCACTTAAACAGATTATTGATAAGTTTTCTGCTGATCATTTCAGTCTCGTCAGTGTAATGGGTAAAGACGATAAGATCGTAAGAACGCTAAGTGAGACTGAAGTGATCCAGGGCATGATGGATTTTGGACTCAATTGCATGGTTGGAAAATTAAAAGAATAAAAAAAGATCATGTAGAATGGAATACTGTGGTAATGATCCAAAAGCATGTAAATATCATGCACCGGTAAATATAGAGAAGCATTCAGACTGGGAAGCTCATTCGGTATTCCCTGATTAATGTGCTAAAACTTCCTGGGGCAGCACCCTGAAGGATCATAGTTTGGGACTTTTCAAAAAGGTGTTTGTGGACATCTTCTCTGTCGCCCAGAAAGCGAATCATCTTTTTCAGACCAGGATCGTTGGTCATTGTCAAATGTGTGTCATAAAGCATTTTTGCGCGGATCTCAGCTTCAGCATCGGCCTGCAGCATCGCAGCAGGATCAAGGCTTTGATCGACATAGGTCAGGTTCCAGGGTATACCCTCGGAATTGACGTAGCAAAGTGGTGGTCCTCCAAGTCTGTTGATCGCCTCAGCAATCATCTCCATATGGCTATGTTCTTCTGCTGCGATAAGACCCAATAACTCCCTTACAAAGTGGTTGGGCATATTAGCACGGTGATTCATATACTGGGTGGCTGCGGAGAACTCGCTATCTTTCCCGCCGTAATGTTCCAGCATGATCCGGCCGAACTGCGGATCTGGATAATTGACTTCTACTGGAAATAACAGCGCATCGGCGTATTTGAACATAATTTTCCCTCCAATACTTCTTTTCGCTTGCTTTCATACGAGCAATTACTGTATTATATTATCCTGTCTGAGAATTGGTCACTTTGTCTTTTCAACGTAAAGAGGATTGGACTGGCAGACAGGTTATTCAAATAGGTGAAGGGAGCTGGTACCCTGTCAACATGAAAACGAACATGACCTATACCTGCACTGTGAATACACCTCTTGGAAAAATGACAGCTGCGGCAGTCCAGAATGAGCTAAGCGGTTTATGGTTCATTGGCCAGAAGTATTATCCTGCCGTTACTTCCGCCTGGACAGAGAATCCGGAATATCCCGTTTTTGAGACGCTGCGTCGGCGGCTGGATTTTTATTTTTCGGGACAAGAAGGACAAGCTTGGGAAGAGGAACAGGCAGCAAGCACGGAAAGAAATGCGAAAGGTATCATGGCAGGTATTTCAGTCCCCAAAATGGATTTGTGTCTGGTTCCTGTGGGGACCGACTTCCAGAAGACTGTCTGGGAGATACTGCTGCAGATACCGTATGGGAAAGTCATAACTTACGGGGAAATTGCCCAACGTATTGCTCTGGTCCGGGGGTTAACAACGATGTCCGCTCAGGCGGTAGGCAGTGCAGTCGGGCATAATCCAATCTCCATTTTGATTCCGTGTCACCGCGTGATTGGCGGCAATGGAAAACTCACCGGTTATGCCGGCGGCCTGGACAAAAAGAAAGCCCTCCTGCGTCTGGAAGGTAGGTTTTTTGCTTAAGAATAAGGTGCTGTGCTATAATAATTTATCCACAATTAAGTGATCCGTCTCCGTAATATATAGACAACGTCAAGCGGAGCAGGGATGCTGAGCGCGGCACACGAGGGCTATGGGCCTAGTGTTACGATGCCATGGATGGCATAAAGGCAGGTCAAAGCCTTTATGCTGCCGAAAGCGTATATATTATGAAGACCCGCCTGGATAAATAGGCTCAAGGGGGAAATACATATGAATCAGAAGGATCGTGAATGGATCCGCCAGAAACTCGACCGGATTTTACCGCAGGTGATTAAGCCCGGTCGTTATGTCGGTGGTGAATGGAATATGATAAAAAAAGACTGGGAAAAGACAGATGTACGGGTGGCATTTGTCTTTCCTGATGTATATGAAGTCGGCATGTCCAATCTTGCGTTACGTATCCTGTACGGCCGCATCAATTCTTATGAAGAGTTTCTCTGTGAAAGGGCCTTTGCTCCATGGCCGGATATGGAAGAAAAATTAAAGCAGGGAGGAATCCCGCTTTACACACTGGAATCTTTTCGTCCTCTGCTGGATTTTGATGTGGTCGCTTTCACGCTGCAATATGAGCTCAGCTATACCAATTTATTAAATGTCCTAAAGCTCAGCGGGATACCGTTAAAATCCGAAGACAGAAAAAACGGGACGGAAAGTGGGGGTGCGTATCCCTTTATATTTGCCGGTGGTCCATGTGCCTACAATCCTGAACCTCTGGCGCCTTTTGTAGATTTCTTTTTCCTGGGGGAAGGGGAAGAACAATTCCCCGCAGTTCTTCACGTGATTCAGCAAGCCAGGAAAAACGGAAAACTGAAGGAAGCTATTCTGGTCGAACTGGCCCAGATTCAGGGAATCTATGTGCCGGGTTTTTATGAGGCCGAATACAAACCTGATGGTTCGATCCAGCGAATCACAGTCAGGGAAGGAATTTCTGAGACAGTCAGAAAGGCGGTGTTGCGGGACTTCAGCTCGGCCTACTTCCCGGAAAAAGTGATTGTCCCGTATACGGAGGCTATTCATGACAGGGTAATGCTTGAGGTCATGAGGGGTTGCACCAGGGGATGCCGCTTTTGTCAGGCCGGAATGATCTACAGGCCGCTTCGGGAACGGTCTCCTGAAGCATTGCTGGAACAGGCGGAGAAATCCATCAAGGCCACCGGTTATGAAGAAATCTCACTTGTTTCGCTGTCGACCAGTGATTATACTTGCATCAACGGTGTCCTTAAAGGTCTGATGGCTAAAATGGAACCCAAAGGGGTCAGTGTATCCCTTCCCTCACTCCGCCTTGATTCATTTGATGTTGAGATTGCCGAACAGGTCCAAAAAGTACGCAAATCTGGACTGACCTTTGCACCGGAAGCCGGAACCCAGCGCTTAAGGGATGTTATTAATAAAGGTGTAACGGAAGAGGATCTTTTAAGGACGGCAGAAGCATCCTTTAAAGGAGGCTGGAGCAGTATCAAGCTGTATTATATGATTGGACTTCCGACCGAAACCTATGAGGACCTGGACGGAATCGTCGAACAGGCCAGAAAAGTCCTAGAGTTGTCCAGAAAACTTGGGAAACGCGGCTGCAGGATCACAGTTTCGGCAAGTTCATTTGTTCCCAAACCGCATACGCCTTTTCAATGGGCAGCACAGGATTCCATGGTGACTCTAAGAGAAAAACAGGAATACCTCCGCAAGAAACTGCGGGATTACCGGATCAAGTTTATCTACCACGATGTAGAAGCAAGCTTTCTGGAAGCCATATTTGCCAAGGGTGACCGCAAAGTTGCGGAGCTACTGGAATGGGCGGTTAACGCAGGTTGCAAATTTGACGGGTGGAGTGAGCATTTTCGGTATGATCTGTGGAAGCAGGGAATGGAAGAAATCGGCATTGACCCGCATTTCTATGCCAACAGGCGGATATCAGAGGATGAGATCCTTCCTTGGGACCATCTGAACTCAGGTGTCAAGAAATCTTACTTGCTTGAAGAATATAAAAAGGCCCTGACTGAAGCTGTTACACCTGATTGCCGGGAAAAATGCAGCCACTGCGGAGTCTGTCCGGATCTGGCCAGACCCGTAAAATTCAGTGCGCCTTAACTTTATACAGAACCTAGCCTTGACTGCAGATGGTCTGGGTGATCCCGATGAAATATTCAGATTCACGGATGATGTGTTTGATTACAGCTGCAGCAGTCGGATTCTTCTTGACTGCCTGACTCAAATCTAGAATTTCAAAAAGGAATTTTACAAACCGGCCGCTTTGTTCAAGAGAAAAGCTGATCAGACGAAGAGCCTGATCGGCGACAACCGGTTGCGTATTGCCATATCTGACCAATGCTTCAGTGAGCTGGACAACCTGGCTATGCGTCCTTGTCAGAGACTGTTCCCATTCTTTAAGTTCTTCGACAAATTTTCTTTCTAGATCCGGCACGATTTCCCGGATGACGTTCGTATGCTCATATTCCTGGTGTTTCCAGAAGTTGGCCTCATCCAGCAATCTTAGCGGCGTCTGTTCGCCAGAAGAAAATTGCATTGAAATCCCTCCTCGTTTACAAGTAATGTATTCGGCTTTTTTACAAACATGCCGGAATAAAGAAAGGCTTTACAACAAAGCTTTGGAAGATAGCTCTGATATTTTTATCTTGGAAAGATTGGAAAAGAGGCGGTTATGATGAAGATAAGGCTGGCCTACACCAAGAAAGGTGAAGCCCGGTATATTGCGCATCTGGATTTAACCAGAATGTTGGACAGGGCCCTGCGCAGAGCCCAAATTGAAGTGGCTTTTTCCGAAGGATTCAATCCTCATCCGAAGATTGCTTTTGGTCCCCCTTTGCCAGTCGGTGTGGAAGGAGAACAGGAATATGTCGATATCGAAGTCAAAGAGAATAAAGAACAAGAAAAGGAAGCTATTCGGGAAGAAGCTGGAGAAGCAACAGAAGCCGGAGCATGTGATATTGGGAATATCGTTGAGCGGCTTCAGAGCCAGTTGCCCGATGGCATAAAAATCATAGGCGCTGGGATCGCAGTAAAGGGAAGCAAGGCACTGATGGCTGTAATTAATCTTGCCAGATACCGGACCGAAGCGCCTCTCCTTCGTCCGGTCGAGGCAGAAGAACTCCGTAAAGCTTGCCGGAACTGGCTGAACAGGGACGAAGCAACAGGGATCCGCTATCAGCAGGGCAAAAAAATAGAGCGGAATATTCGTCCGTTTGTTAAAAACATAACGCTGATTTCTGAAGAAGGGGTTATTTCTGCGGATGCTCAGAATTATCAGGTACAACTGCGCCTGGATATTATTACCGGAAACGCTGGTTCAGTCCGGCCGGTTGAAATCCTGGAAAGTCTAAAAAACATGGAAGGACTTCCGGTAGATATTTCAGGCGTAACGACAACAAGGGAAGGCCTATTTATCGAACAGTCCGACGGGGTGCTCAGAAACCCACTCGAAGTGATCGCGACGATATAGTGTCATCTTAGAAATTTGGGTTTGATACTAAGCCTGAAAGCAGGGATAAGATTGAAAGAGATTGTCATTACCACTGAGGATCATCGGATGAGGGCTGCGGTATTGGAAGAGGGTAGACTGGCAGAAGTCCTGGATGATTCCGGAAGAGAATCCCGTTTGGCCGGCAATATCTACAAGGGGAAGGTCAGTAATATTGTTACAGGCATACAGGCTGCTTTCATCGATATTGGGCTCGAGAAGAATGCCTTCCTCTATGCAGGGGATATTGTCAATCCAGAATATGTCCAGGTGCAAAATGTACCCGGATCGCCGGTGCCATCGATCGAAAGCCTCTTAAAAGAAGGCCAGGAGGTGATTGTTCAGGTCACCCGGGAAGCTGTCGGTAATAAAGGAGCCAGAGTTACGACCAATCTTTCACTGCCCGGGCGTTTTGTGGTACTCTTGCCCGGGAATCGCGGATATTTGGGGATTTCACGTAAAATAACGGAGGAAACAGAAAGAGAACGTCTTAATCAACTTGCCCAGAATCTCAGCATTGAGAATGCTGGTCTGATTGTCCGGACGATGGCGGAAGGCGTCGCGGAAAAAGAACTGGCTGATGATATCGAAAAGATTTTAGAAATCAATCAGACCTTAACGGAAAGAATCAAAAGCAAGTCTGGCAAGGGACTGATTTACAGCAGCAGCGACCCATTGTCCCGTCTTTTAAGGGAAACGATCGACGAAGAGGTAACCAGGGTTATTACCGATGACGGGGAAATGGCTGAGCTGCTCCGGACAAAGCTCAGGGAAGTCAGATGCTCGGTTTCCGGGAAAATATGGACTGACTTTAAAGGGAATTTGTTTGAACGCTATCATATCGGTGATGAAATCCTGAAAGCATTAAAACCCAAGGTTCCGCTCGAAAGCGGAGGCTATCTGGTGATTGAACAGACTGAAGCCCTGACCGCCATTGACGTCAACTCCGGAAAATACACTGGAGAAAGCTCCCTGCAGCATACCCTGTTGAGTCTGAATATGGAGGCTGCTTCAGAAATATCCAGGCAGATAAGACTTAGAAACCTTAGCGGGATTATTATCGTCGATTTTATTGACATGGAACAAAATGAGGATTGGAATCAGCTGCTGGAAATGCTGGAAAAGTCTTTTAAACAGGATAAGGTCAAATGTAAAGTAGTGGGCCGCACCAGGCTGGGGCTCGTTGAGGTAACACGAAAAAAAGAAGGTCAGACCTTAGCTGCCAGGAACACCGAAAAATGCCGAGAGTGTGGCGGAAAAGGCTGGCACGAGAGAAGAATCAATTGAACTGTAGGATCAACTGATTGACGAATATAAGGAAAAATGCTAAAATGTTAGAACGTGGTGGCTTCTCACCACAACCGCACTTATTAGGTATGAACTGGTTTCTTGCCGTTTAAGCGGCAGCGGGCCGACCTACGCAGGCGAGTCTGGGACTGGGAGGTGTAGAAAAATGTATGTAATTATCGAAACAGGAGGCAAACAGTACAGAGTCAAGGAAGGCGATGTCGTCAATGTTGAAAAACTTGATGTAGCTGTCGGCCAGGTTCTCGACCTGAATCAGGTACTGCTTGTTGAAAAAGATGGTAATGTAACGGTTGGAGCTCCAGTTGTTGACGGCGTGACAGTTGTCGCAAAAGTTCTGGAACAGGGCAAAGGAGACAAAGTCATTGCATTCCGTTATAAACCCAAAAAACACGTTCGTGTTAAAAAAGGCCATCGTCAGCCTTACACGAAGCTTTCAATTGAAACAATCAATGCTTAATGGTTGAAATTAGAATACGATCAGCATGTTCTTTTTAGGAGGTGATCTTCATGGCCCACAAGAAAGGTGTAGGAAGTACACGAAACGGCAGAGACAGTAATGCGCAAAGACTCGGAGTCAAACGCTCTGACGGACAGTACGTTTTGGCAGGAAATATTCTTGTTCGCCAACGTGGAACCAAACTCCATCCTGGCAAAAACTGCGGCATCGGCAAAGATGATACGCTGTTCGCGCTCACAGATGGTTACGTAAAGTTCGAACGCAAAGATAAATTCCGCAAGCAGGTAAGTGTTCATGCGGAAAACGGGATTACTCAAGCCCAATAACAGATTACACGTCATACCCCTGGGTTAGCCCGGGGGTATGTTTTATTGTTAATTATCTTTGGTGAGGAGAAGAAAAATGGTCAATCTTGATAAAAAGATCCTTTATGAGCAGTTGGATAATTTCCAGATCCTTCGGCATGATTTTCTGAATTATTTTCAGGTCATCAAGGGGTATTTGCAGCTGAATATGCCGGACAAAGCGTTGGCTTATATTGATGAAGTCCTGGTGGAGATTCGGCCGCAGCAAGATATTTACAAGATTGGCCAAAAAACACTGCTTGGTATTCTCCTGGGATGGTATTTTAAGCTGCGTCTGAAAGGTGCAGAATTTATGTTGGATTTTCCTCCGGAAATGAAAAATGAAGAATTTTGGCTTGATCATTGGCAGGAAGAATATGCCCTGAGTTTTTCTGGATACACTAAAGACTGTTTAGACCTATTTGTGCAGGGAGATCAGGATGTTGAAACATTAACGGCAAAGATCCGGTTCGGCGTTGTCGGCGGAGGATTTTCCTGCGAATTCAGACTATATAAAGAAGATAATCTTTTTGAGCAGAATGTATATTCCCCAGTCTATCAGAAAGCATGAGTTACTTTCTGATAGGTCTAAGCGCAGCTAAGGCTGACGCCAAAGGCTTGGCGCCAGCCAAGTTTTCTTTAGAAAAATCCGAATGAAGGGGTTAACGAATGTTTTATGATCGCGCAAAAATATATGTAAAAGCTGGGGACGGTGGAGCAGGAGCTGTATCTTTCCGCAGGGAGAAGTATGTCCCGTTGGGAGGGCCTAATGGCGGAGACGGCGGCCGTGGCGGGGATATCATCCTCGAAGCGGATGAGGGTCTGCGGACCCTGGTGGATTTCCGCTATCGCCGCCATTATAAGGCAGACCGCGGCGAACATGGGCAAGGCAAGGATATGCACGGGAAAGGCGCAGAAAACCTGGTGTTGCGTATACCGGCAGGAACGATAATCAAAAATGAAGGTACAGGCGAAATTCTGGCTGATCTTACCCAGCATGGG
>Ga0209639_1001868_pt1 | contig 18618 bp, 14 predicted proteins | sample EPASupsiteHSE605_FD_187268 | JGI IMG/M metagenome (GOLD analysis project Ga0209639, IMG submission 187268) | Bioremediated contaminated groundwater from EPA Superfund site, New Mexico - Sample HSE6-05 (SPAdes) (version 2) | ecosystem: Environmental > Aquatic > Deep subsurface > Groundwater >...
TCTGTTTCTTTTCCTTATCGTAATAAGGAATATCTTCATACCAGTACTCAATTCCATTTATTTTCTTGATGCGGAGTGTAGATTTCATGCGCTTATTATATAAGCGCATAATATTATTTAAATTTTTCGATTGGTAACTAAAGATTGGACAAATTCATGCGCAGATGCGCACGAATTGAGAGAGAATAACGGGATGTAGAAATTATGCGCTTAAAATTTGGGAACCAAGGCTTTAATGAATTCTAATTGTTAACTTTCATTTTTAAGAAGCGGTTCTACTTTGTCGAAAGAAAAGTACTCAAAAACAAATACAGCAAAAAAATCCGTCTGATAACGTTTTTACTATTGCCTATATGTCTCTCATAGTGTTTTTGCGTTTCATGGATGAAATAAGCCTGAAAAACAGAGAAATAGCAACATTTTTAGGACAAAACGTTGCTGTCTGAAAATAAGGTAAATAAGTTTTGCTATAAAACCTATTTTCCTTTTGCTTCCTTTATATTTATTCGATTGTTTCTATTTTCTCTTTCTTGACAAAGGGCTTGCTGATTTTCTCTGGCATCCAGGCAGGCCTATTTTCGGGGGCTTTGACAACTTGTTTCCATGCCTTGAAAACGTGCATCTTCTTTGTCCCGCGTTCCCTGAGGCGAATAGTCTCCGGTTTGGATTTTGTCCCTTCGCTCCGGTTTGCAGCTTTCAAAGCAGCCTGACGAGGCTGTTTTCCAGTGAAAACTCCGTGCTCATTGCCATCTTCGTCTCGCAAAACAAAATTTCTCATGTCCGATATAAAGATCACCACGCAAATTAGTTGTTAGATACTGATTAAGTGTTTAAGTATATAAAATTTTTCTTTGAATGTTGCCGATAGTTATTGGTTTATGAGAAATCCCCATTATTCTATAAAGAATATATAAACTAAATTTTTCTATATTGTTGGCAAAATGGGAGATATTTAAATTTATATCTTAGGATCTATAGTGAAATAACACAGGCAGTATTTAAGAATGTATTAAATAACTTTCACGAGCTAGATGGCTGATTTAACTTCAACTAAATTATTCATTGCCTAAGTTATTTTGTTACAAATACTTAGCTTTTCTATCTGCTCATCCTTAATGTGCAGCTGGTCCTCCAACAGGCAAAGTCTTCACGCCTGGCATCCTCTTAATACCTATCCTTATCCTAAGCGATAGCCTTGGCCTTTTAGATTAGCTTCTACGTATATGGGCGTGGTTAGGTATGTGAGATACATCTTCAAGGATAGTAGTGCAAAAATAGCTGCGCTTGATTCCACCCTAGTCTCGTATATACGCTAGCTTCAATAACAGTTGGCTTTCGCGTCAGTTAAATTGGCTAAGCTGGCCTATTAATCTCTAGTTGAGGCTAAAAAAAGAAATAGCAACCTTTTAGGGTAAAACGTTGCTATCACTTCTTGCAAGCCTGATAGACCCAGACTGTAAAACGATACTATTTTAATAACTAAAACCTGAAAAGCAGAAGATATCTCCCTAACATGGCAATGTTTGTTTTAGCTACAGTTGATTAAGGACAATTAGATATTTCGTGGTAAAGGAAAGAGATTATGGCATTAAGGGAAGCATATGAAAATGCATCAGACCCAGCATGACAAAGCAGTAAAAGCTTAAATTTAGGACAATATCGAAAAAGAAATAATGAAGGTCTGAAATATACCTAAAAAGGTATAGAAATGAAAGCCAGAACTTTAGCCTCTTGTACCTGTTTTACAGAAAAATCGACACACTGTTATCTTTGTTGGAGGAACTATAAAGATATGCCTATCACTTAAAATATTTACTCTAAACCCTTAGTTTACACACTGATTTCGGAGGGCTCTAAATTAAAAATGAGGGATAAAATGACCGAAAAATATCTTAGGTACGTACGGCAAAACTGGAAGAAAACAAGATTTTACATTGTAATTTTCATTTTCTTGATTGTACTGAATGTATTTACTGTTTACATCCTAATACAGTCCAGCTCTCCACTTACACCGTCAAATTCGATTGTGTGGGTAGCTGGCGATGGAAGTGAAAACTTCACCTGTGATGGAAGTGATGATCAGGTAGAAATAAATCAAGCTCTTGCATATGTTGCAGAAAATCCGCAGTTCACGACAGTTTATTTGAAGGGTCCGTATACATACGTTTTCTCAGACAGTATTTTCATTGGAAATAACACGACCCTGGAAGGCGATCCTACAGCCGTAATTAAACTTATAGACAGTGCGGATTGGCCAGTGGCTAAGCCCCTGATAACGCAGATGAACAGAGCCGGAATCCATGGAGTCACTATAAAAGGATTTGAAATCGACGGAAATCATGACAATAATCTAGATAAAAAGAAGGGATACGGATATTACAATATGATCCATTTCCGAAATTCCAGGGACATTCAAGTTCATGATATGTACATGCATGATGGGCATGGAGAAGGGTTGAAAGTAGACAATAGTTACAATATTCAGTTTTACAATAACACCGTATATAAAACGGGGCATAATGGTCTTTTTGCCGAAGAGTGCCAGAATGTAGAAGCCTGGAATAATAAAATAACCGTCAGGACTGACTCCGGTTTTAGATCCAGGAACTCAAACCATGTAAAATTCCATGATAATGAAATCGACTCCTTTTACCACTGGAGTGCAGGCGGCGCTGGAATTCTGATTGAGAAAACAACAGGTGTCGTTAACGACGTAGAGGTATATAATAATACTATCCAAAAAACTTATGGGCCTGGAATCTGGTTGATAGGTTGTTTTAAGTCTTATCCCAAGGACGAGGCTAAGAATGTCCACATTTATTACAATTTCTTTCGTAATACTGGTACAAACCCAAGTATTGACTGGGTGGGAGGTATAGTGACAAGCGGATTTTACGATACCCTCATCGAAAACAATACCTTTGACGGGGTATATCATGGCGCAATTATTCAGATGTATCCTACAGGTGGTACTCACATTTATCCTACATATAATAATACAGGTCACATCGACCTTTCACCTAAAGATACAGGATATACAACAATTGTCCGCAATAATATTATCGCAAATATCAAACAACGTAATAAAGATCCTGATGGAACAGGATATGGAGTAATTAATTATCTCCCTGAAACACATACCATTGTGCTGGAGAATAACTGTCTGTACAATAACTATGCAGGTAACTACCTAAACTGCACATCAACCACTGACATCTATGTAGACCCTCTCCTTTTAAACCAGAACATTGGTGCCGGATATTCTTCAAAAGAGTTTCCAAAAAATATTAACCAGACCACCATAAACTCCATCTTTAAACGAAGTTGCTCATGACACGCCTGCAGCTATATTGATCTGTGGGGCCTGAAACATGACCAACTTTTCTTTTTTAGATTCATTCTTTGAACACTGAACACAAGAAAGGCAGGAGCCTGAGCCGGTTTATCTTTGTGAGTTCCATAAAGAGCAAGACAGAATACCGGAAGAGCCTGACTTTGATTAAAGTAATATACCTGTCCTTATCCCAAGCGATAGCCCTGGCCTTTTAGATTAGCTTCTAGTGTCGCGTCAACTAAAAATTGTCGAAATGAATTGGTAATAGGTTGGATAAAATTCTCACATTTTTATCCGACACTTCAGGATTGACGCGACACTAGGTATACGTGCGTGTTAGGTATGTGGAGACGCGTCTTCGGGATAGACGTGCAAAAATAGCTGCGCTAGGTTCTGCCTTAGCCTCGTATATGCGCCAGGTTCTGCCTTAGCCTCGTATATGCGCCAGCTTCAATAATAAGTGGCTTCTGCGCCTCATTAAACTGGCTGGACTGGCCTATTGGTCTCGAGTGGAGGTTAAAAAATAGAGAGATAGCAATTTATTCCAGATTATAAATATATACCATATTATATATATAATATTGGATAATGTATATTATTAACTGGTTTTTGGAAGGGAAACGATCAAACTATTGAAGTGATCATGAAACCGGGATAAATTGGCCTAATTTTCTGCAAATTTACCTATATCCCTTTACTCTTCTTTTTATTCCGATCTCTTTTGTAATCAATAGCAAGCAGAAGTGACAAACAGTTTATTTAAACTGGTTATTCAGCGATTATTATATATGAGTACAATAATAATTAAAGATACATATCCGAAAGAAACACGCTACTCAAATTCAAAACTAACCGGGGATTTCCTGCTCTGTTCAGAATTGGTGAACATCGATTATTCCCATGAGCATCGATTTATCAGCCAGGATAAAACCGGGGGAGATGAAAGTACCAAGTAAATACCAAATTTAAAGCCGCTGCAAATTGTCATTTGAAGCATTTGCTACTGCTGCAGATGTATACAGTTACAAAGAATTATCTAAATCGAGAGATTGAAGTCGAATAAGTAAAAAGGAGTAGATAGTAAAGGGGGTATGAAACTGACTAAGAAACATATTCTTGGTGGCCTGTTAATGGGAACAGTCGCCGGAGTTACTGCGGGTGTGGTTGCAGGAGTTACGCTGAGGTATACTTATGATAAGTTTATTAAGGAGCAACAAATGCACAAAAAACTCAAATCCATTTCCCACAAAGTATCCAAACGACATAATAAATGCTTCATAATATAATCAAAAATACACCTGAAAGAAACACTCTATTCAAATTCGAAACTAACTGGGAATTTTCTGCCCTGTTAGGATTGGTGAGCATCGACTCATCTGATGAATATCTATTTTTCAATCAGAACGAAACAGGGGGAGATGAGAATGCCGGATTTGAAGGGTTGTTGTAAATTGTCATTAGGAGCATTTGTCATTGCTGCAAATATATACAGTTACAAAGAATCCTCTAAAGGTAGGGTAAGATTAAGGTAGGGTAAGATTAAGGTTGAACAAATAAAAAGAATTAGAATAGTAAAGGGGGTATGGAACTGACTAAGAAACATATTCTTGCCGGTCTGTTAATGGGAACAGTCGCCGGAGTTACTGCGGGTGTGGTTGCAGGAGTTACGCTGAAGTATACTTATGATAAACTAATTCAGGAGCAACAAATACACAAAAAATTCAAATCCATTCCAAGGAGGATGTTTAAACGCGGCCCGATTCCTGTCACAGTGAAATCTGTTTATCCGGATCGACAAACTTTTTCTCATAATCTGAAATCTCCGATCTGGATCGAGTTCGATTCGCCTATTGACAGTTCCACTGTCACGAAAGATACGGTCATAGTCAAGAGTTCAGTGTCCGATAAGCCCATAGACGGCTTTCTGGATGCCGGCACCAAAATACTGATGTTCCGGCCTTATGAGAAGTATCCTGTAGAAAAAGGCGGAGATAAAATTTCTATTACTTTGATAGGAACCGACACAGGATCAGGAGCTATCACAGATGCAAAAGGTGTTCCCCTTGATGGAAATCAGGACGGAAAAGCCGGTGGAGATTTTGAATATAAGTTCAGTATTATGAAATAACACTGTTCCATGAAATAACATACTGTTCCTTCGAAAAGACCCTTTTAATTCTTCTTTTTTAGTCCTTTTTTAGTTCTTTTTTCTTCCGTATTTTTCCTGCTGCCTAGGACAAACTGTAACCTCCAAGCAAAAGAGCTGGTTTTTCTGACGTGCCTCTTAGTTTTCCCTGCAGAATTACATATTAACTTTTAAATCAGAGTCTTAATCCGGTTTTCGATGGACATCTATACTTTCTGCCTGTATGCAAATCCCTATAAACTTGCTAATAATCTAAGTTTATTTAGTATTTTGAATAGTTGTCGTTATATAATATGTGAGATATAGGATATGCTATAGAACTATAAAGTTCAATTATTTCCTTTCCGGATGAAAAAATAAAGGGGACTCTCCGGTCGGGAAAAATATCAAGGGGGTGTAAGATTACCAACGATGAAGAGTTATGGTAAGTTATTGCTGAGTACATATCTTATAAAGAAAATCAACTCAGGGAAATTCAAAAAGAGTGGTGGACCGATAAATAAATACGGTAAGTTAGTTCTTGGGGCATATGTTCTTAACAAACTCAAGTCAGAGAAATCTCAAAAAGAAGTAGAACCGGAAAAATTAGAATTAAATAAATCAGGTGAGGGGTCTTCAATGAAGAAATTTAGAAAAGTAGTCGTGGGAGTGCTTGTTGGAGCTACAGCCTTTTACGCTTTTAAAAAATATACTAAAAAAAGTGGGCACAAAATCGAAGTGCAATGAGATGAAAGGAGGGTATGAAATTGCACAAAATGAATAGCTGGCATAAATTCCTGCTGGGTGTATTTACAGGAGCTGCAATTGTATATACTGTTAAAAAGTATATGTGCAATAGGCCACTCCCAGAGGCTTTTAAATCTTTTCCGATTCACTTTAAGCACGGACAGACTCCTCCGAAGGTGAAGTCCATTTATCCTGACAGGCAGACTTTTGCTTTCAGGCACGATTCCCCTATCTGGATCGAATTCGACATGCCTATGAACAATGCATCCATCACGAAAGAAACCGTAATAGTAAGAAGTTCCGCATCGACAGAGCCTGTGGAAGGATTACTGGATGCAGGATCCAGAATAATGATGTTCCGTCCTTATGGTGAGTATCCTATGGATGAGTCAGGCGCTGAAATAACAATTACTTTACTTGGAAGCGAAACCGGATCCGGATTCATAATGGACGAACAGGGAATTGCTCTTGATGGTGATAACGACGGAAAAGCTGGCGGAGACTTTGAATATACTTACAGGATTATAAAGTGAAATTTCTGCCCTCCGAAATAAATCTGTTTCCTTTTTAACCCGTTTCCTTTTTAAACTTGTTTCTTTTTAACCTGTTTCCTTTTTAAACTTGTTTCTTTTTTAAACTTGTTTCTTTTTTATTCTTTTAGAATTTTTAGTTTATTTTAGTTATAATTTTAGCTTATCTTATTTATAATGTTTATTTTATTTTTCTTATTTTTTATAATTTATATTTCATTTCTTTTATATCTCAACCCTACAGTAACCGTTGTTAACATCGTAACCAACATCCTATTAACCGTCATTGCATATTACAAGCTCAAAAAAATACGAATAAAACAGGTATATATGAATGGACATCCTGCGGAACCTGCACGCATCGAGGAGAACACACTTTTAATGCACCATGCAGGATTTTCCGGGAAGCCCTGAACTTTTCTATCCCCATAAACCACACCAGAAAGCGCTAAAGCCAGAGAGAAACTCTACTCAATAACCGGATAAACCAGCCTATCTCTAACCCAAATGGCATATTTCCCGCACTTACTGCATTTACTTAACGCAAGATTTTTAACAAAAAGGACATACTCGCTCTTTGATGCAACGTGCGCTTCAGGTTCACAGGGATTCTCCACCTCAAGGAGCACCGTCTCATCCACAGAAGGCTTGTTTTTCACAGAAGGATCAGCAATACCGGTAATAGCACCCGGTCTCGGATCAGCCCGTGAATCACTGCTTTTTTCATAAGAAGGCAAAAGATGTACATCATCGCCTGAATCATGCATAACTCGATACCAAGTTTGCGGCAAATAAGCGCTACAATACGGGCAATTAAATACATTTAGTTTGTAAGAGGTTCAACATAGGGAACATCCATAAAGAATCCTCGACGCATGTTAGTAGCCCTGCAAGACATCTAATAATACTTTTAACAAATATGTATACACTTGACGTATATATAAGTACACTTAACATACCTATAATCTACTAAGTTAGGTTCTGTATAGTCTAGAGGGATGAATAACTATATAGGATTTCAAAAAACCCCCATTTCTGGCTGATTATTTATAAAAGGCACATAAATAACTTATTGAAATCAGAGATTTATCAAAATTCTCTACAGGAGTTCGACATTAGCTGTAAAAGGCTCTGATCCCAACAGGCCCTACTCTGATCCCCAACAGGCTCCAATACCCACAGTTACACAGAACTTTTTTATGGATCTAATTCTAGATGCACTACTACTTGCATGCAGGATCCAGACTTTAACCTTAAACATAACTTGTATATTTCAATCTAAATTATCAACCGGAGCAATTATGATCACAAAACAGCAGGTTCTTGAATTTCTGAAAAATTATGATCTGGAAAACATTACTATTGCAACAGTCTGTTCTAACGCAAGCCTCCAAATCTTTGACGGAGCGCGAAAAGAAGGCTTCAGGACTCTGGGAATCTGCGTTGGCAAACCCCCCAAATTCTATGAGGCATTTCCCAGGGCAAAACCGGACGAGTACCTTGTTGTCGAAAGCTATACAGATATAATAACCAGGGCCGAGGAGCTTAGAAAGAAAAACACCATCATTATTCCGCACGGTTCGTTTGTTGCTTACCTGGGCAAGGAAAATTTTTCAGAGATGGCGGTGCCTATTTTCGGGAACCGGGCTGTGATCGAATGGGAATCGGACAGAGATAAAGAATGCCGGTGGCTGCTTGGAGCAGGCATCCACATGCCCGGAAAAATCGATGACCCTCATGATATCAAGGGGCCTGTAATGGTCGAGTACGAAGGAGCAAAAGGAGGAAAGGGTTTCTTCGTTGCAAAGACCTACGAAGAATTCAATGAGCTCGTAGACAGGACCCGGAAGTTCACAATTCAGGAATTTATTACCGGAACCCGTTATTACCTGCACTACTTCTATTCCCCGATCCGAAACGAGGGATATACCTTAAGCAAAGGCAGCCTTGAACTCCTGAGCATGGACCGCAGGGTAGAGTCCAATGCCGATGAGATCTTCAGGCTCGGTTCACCCAGAGAACTCATAGAAGCCGGCATCTGCCCAACATACGTGGTCACAGGAAATGTACCCCTAGTAGCAAGAGAGTCACTCCTGTCCCGCATCTTTTCCCTTGGAGAAAAGGTAGTTGAAGAGTCCCTGGGCCTTTTTGGCGGGATGATAGGGGCTTTCTGTATCGAAGCAGTTCTCACGGACTCGCTTGAAATTAAGGTCTTTGAACTTTCGGCCAGGATTGTGGCAGGGACAAATCTTTACATTTCAGGCTCTCCCTATTCGGACCTGGTGCAAGAAAACCTTTCCACAGGAAGGAGAATAGCCCTGGAAATTAAAGAAGCAGCCCGGACAAACCAGCTTGATAAGATAATATCATGAACAAATAAGCTGAAGCTATACGAAACTTCCAAAATTTATTTTGAAATGGTTGAAATAATCTTTCAGCCTATAATTTTTAGAGTTTTTTTAGAGTAAATGATTAGCTCCCTTTATCTTCTCTTTCGAAAAATATTCCCAGACCTGCTTTATTTACCAATATACCTGATAGTTTTTTACAATCCCCCTTGAATAGTATGTATAATAATTTCCAATACCTTCAGGCCTGTACCCCTTCCCGACTTTGAGATTTACGGTCTTATCGTTATCGGGGTTTCCGTAGTTTGTGCAATCGATGAATACCAATCCGCGGTCTACTGTATTGAAAGCGTTACAGACGTGTGCAGCACCGCGATTAATAAAATTAATATCCACCCAGGCACACTTATATCCGGCAGCTTCTGCATTATTATGAACACTTTCCGCAAAGTCGGTGCATGTAAAACCTGAATAATTGTATGGGATTTCATCCGTTTTATCGGATTTTATGAAATCCATTAACTGCTGGTACGTCGGGTCTATTGCATTCTTATTGTTGCAGAGTGTGATTCTGTGCCCGTCTGCACCGGTCTCATAGCAGTTGGCACCGGGATACAGAACCCGTTGAAATCCTGCCGACAAACCAACATCAGATGAATCATTTGCAAGAATACTATCGTTATGCGCAGTATCCGCAAGAACATTATCTTTCTGGCTGTTTGTGTTTGCTACATTATCCGAATGTCCGGAGCTTATAAGGTACAAGGCTCCGAGAATTATGATAGAGCTGATAACTTTATGCCTGCGCATGAAACGGACCGTTTTGTAAACGAGCCATATGACAAAAAGTGTCACCTCTATACAGACTATTGCAGTAAACATCACATGAGTCACCCCCCACCAGATTAACTTGATCTGTTACTTCATCCAGTGTTACATTATGTTAACAACTCTGATCTCCATTTTTCAGAAATCGTAGTAAGTTCTTAGAGCTTCTTGCTGAGATGAGCGATTTAACCTTTATTTGTGAGACATTTGACTAAATATAGCTATCAAGCTGCCGCCCAGCTATGTGAATTTCTCATAATAATGCATGCATGCCCACTTCACTCTCTAATTTCGCGCTAAATTTACCTGCTTCTTTATCAAATGGTTAATTTAATTATATATTTTCCGGTTTATTGTCACTTCACTGCCGTTATCGTTCTCGGTTTTATTCAACAGTGCCGTAGGGATCAGCCGAACCTTGCGGAGTCGCAGAATTCAGTGAAGATTCCACAAAATGTCACAATTTTCTCAAAACGGCAGTAGTCTGAAATCTCGTCTCACCTTCATTGAAAGTAGTGGGCAAATAGGCAAAAAATTCTACATTCTTGTACATCTGTGAAATAAAGGCACGCTGCGAGCTTCCATTATCCCTAAAATAAATAGATGTAGATTTTTCTATTCCGCCAGGATGCCAGGATATTTGTTTTGGAACCCTTTTTATTTAGTTTGCATATTTTTAATGTTGAACTTAATCAATGGCTAAAAATAAAAAAGAAGATTAAAACTATTCCTACCCGACTTATTTTCCACCTTAAATCTGCATTTTTTAGAAATCTATATAGGTAAGAAGTATGCCTTATAATAAGCACGTAAGAACAGTATAACATATTAAATAGAATGAGGAAATGGAAATATGCTGTTATTAGACATAACAACTTTTGAGCCTGAAAATAGCGTGGAGTTGTTTAAACGATGGAAACAGGCGGAGAATATGGCTTCTCCAAAAGGGCTGAAAGTCGTTAACCAGTGGTTTGATGCAGGCGGAGGGCGTGTAATTACTTTATTTGATGTAGAGACTGTTAAGGACTACGTTGTTTACAATTTCCCATTTATTGATTTGTGCCAGGTTGATGTTTTCCCTGTTATAGAGGCTAGTGAATTTAAACAGTTTGCTTCAAAATGCATGGAAAATCTAAGTAATGTGAGGGACTCTCCATAAAGTACAGCATCCGGTAAATTCCTTACAATTCTGATTCAGTCGAATACCTTGCAGCTTGCTACGGGGATGAAAATTGCCCAGAGCCGTAGGAAAATTACATAATATCGGAGAGCGCTAGCGCGAACATACCCCGTTGCTTACAGTTGGGTGGGCCAGCACAACTTTGAAATTCGACACCCTATACCGGAAGTCTGCTAAGTTTTATAGGATTCTCTTAGCGATTGGGACCTGGTCAGGAGCGCTTGTCACACTTTCCGTAAGCTGGACCGTACACCATACCGCGTACACGTTGAAGAAGAGGCATTGCAAACAGCCTTTGGCTCTTAATATGAAGAGTACAAAAAATAACCTGGAAACTGTTTCCGGGTTTTTGAACGAGATAGATATTAGGTAAAATGAGCTCTTTAGAAATCCTCGATATTCAGATTAGGATTCAAGTAAACAATATTTGTAACTATTCAGCCCCTATAAATCAACATCAATAGCCATCTTCATCAATTTTCAATAAACAAATTTCTGTAAATTGATTTTCTTTGGCTGTTGGCGATTGACTGCGTTTTTTAGTTGTTCATACGCTATTTTGCGGATTCCTCACTATCATTAGAATCAATATCAACAGACATGTTTTGATAGGCTGAATAGTTACCAATATTTTACAAATATGCTGTAAGATACTGATGTTAATTGCCTATTTTAGCTGTTGATACCGATTATGATAGGTTTTTTACAGGGCCAAAAAATCTTTAAATTTAATCATTTAGCCTTATTAATAGTTGATCTTATCGTCACAATGTTTCAGCAAATTTTTAGCATTGTATTTCCACCCTTCTGAAACTCGTATGCAACCTTTACTTCCGTCACATCTCTTTTTCTCGCTCTTAAAAAATCGATCACATAGTCAACATAAGGTGACCGATTGGCGTTTACGTCCAACAGAGGAAATATTCTGACCTCATTTGAGACCCTGCACAACTCCTCCAGCGATTTCAGATGAAACTCCAGCGACAGGTTATCCGTATAGAGGAACAGCAAATGCGAGCATAGGGCCAGATCGAACTCCTTGTCACCGAAAGGCAGTGAGGGTAGTTTACCCGGCACATATCTCTTCTGCATCACGCCTTCCGGGAAATCTTCCAGAAATTTCGCCATAGCTAACATCCTGATTCTCCCAAGCTCCTTGACTGAGCCGATTTCTTGCCAGACAAATTTATCCTGGTTTTTCCGGGTCTGGCCAATTATGTCACCGTAGGTTTCATCGATCCTTTGTCTTATCTGGCCGGCGCTGAAATTGTAAACAGGATCAACAGATGTGATATTTCCGCCTCGCTCCGTAAGCTCTGCGTTGAAACTTGCCGGGCCGTCCCCACAGCCCAAAATCTTTCGTTTGAGATCGACAGGAGTCAGGTTGAACATCCTGACGTACTCTTCGAAAGACCTACCCCAGGGCTTGATATCATGATATTTAATCGTCATACTATGCACTCCAGTGTACATAATTGTACAACTGATATATAAATTACTCTTACTTGATTTCGGTGAATTCATACCACGAAGAGTGGAAACCAGGCTAAAGATTTATGATAAAACGGAGAAAGTACATTCCAAGTATGATGATATATTCTCAAAATATGAATATGACACACAATTCGCTACATGAGGATTTATTCTTTCTCACATTCTTTCTCATGCCTGTGGGATATACATCTACCATACCCACCACCGCCAGGGGTTTCGACAACGAAAACATCCCCGCTCTTCAGCTTTAATTCAGCCTGTCCTCCAACTTCGATAACGCTGCCGTCCCTGCGGATAAGCGTGTTCTTTCCGCATTTTCCGGGCATGCCGCCGTTTAACCCGAAGGGCGGGAGGTTCCTGTGGCTTGAGAGAATGGCAGCATCCATGTCTTTCAGGAACCTGAGCTTTCGGACGACCCCTTTCCCACCCCTGAATTCGCCTTCTCCTCCGCTTCCCTGCCGGATGGAAAACTCCTCAAGCAAAACCGGGAACCGCGTTTCAAGGATTTCAGGGTCGGTTATTCTGGAGTTGGTCATGTGCGTATGGACGGCATCCGTTCCCGAAAAACTCGGGCCTGCACCTGCGCCTCCGCAGATGGTTTCGTAGTACTGGAAATCGGCATTTCCGAAGGTGAAATTATTCATTGTACCCTGAGAAGCCGCCAGGGTGCCAAGGGCTCCGAAAAGGGCATCAACAATGTACTGAGAGGTCTCAACATTGCCTGCAACAACCGCTGCATGAGGCTTCGGCCTGAGCATGGAGCCCTCGGGAATGATAATTTCAAGCGGTCTTAAACAGCCCGTGTTCAGGGGTATATCACTTTTTACAAGTGCCCTGAAAGCGTAGAGGACAGCAGCCATGCAGACAGAGGCAGGGGCGTTGAAATTATTTTGAAGCTGGGGAGAAGTACCCGAAAAATCGATCCTGGCACCCCGGTTCTTGCGATCAATAGTGACTTTCACCTTAATTGCATTCCCGTCATCGAGCGTGTAGGTGAATTCTCCGTCTGCAAGCCTGTCAATAACTCTTCTGACAGCTTCTTCAGCATTATCCTGCACATGGCCCATGTAGGCTTCAACGGTTTCAAGAGAAAACTCTTCGACCATCCTGCGCAGTTCCTGAAGTCCTTTTTCATTTGCAGCTATCTGTGCCCGGATATCAGCTATATTCTGGTCTGGGTTTCTCGCAGGGTATTTTCCCGAACCCAACCATTCTCTTAACATATCTTCACAAAAACAGCCCTGTTTGACTATTTCCATGCCCTCGCTAAGCACCCCTTCTTCTTCAATAGTCCTGCTGCTTGGAGGCATGGAGCCTGGACTTATTCCTCCGACATCGGCATGATGACCTCTGGAAGCCAGATAAAACAGAACCTCTCCGGAAAAAACTTCTCCGGAAAAAACTTCTCCGGAACTGCCAAACATAGGAGTAACAATTGTGATGTCCGGGAGATGAGTGCCTCCATGGTACGGGGAGTTAATCAGGTATACATCCCCTGCATGCATCTCCTTAAACTGTGTTTGGATAAGGGATTTCACGCATTCTCCCATGGAACCAAGGTGCACAGGGATGTGAGGAGCATTTGCTATCAGGTTTCCATGCCTGTCAAAAATAGCACAGGAGAAGTCCAGCCTCTCCTTTATGTTTACCGAATAGGCTGTGTTCTGCAGGGTGTAGCCCATCTGCTCGGCAACTGACATGAACCTGTTATTGAAAATCTCGAGCATTACAGGGTCAGCCTCTGTCCCTATGGCTGTGCGGGTCGGGAGAGGGGTCTTGCGGTTCAGGAGAAGATGATTGCGTTCAGTAATCTCTCCTTCCCAGCCGGGTTCAATAATAATTGTCGTATTTTTCTCGATAAGAATCGCAGGCCCACTTATGCAGGTTCCGGGTTTGAGTTCATCCCTCTGAAAAACAGGCATCTCATGAAATTCCCCATAGCTGTACATTTGAACCGCAGATACAGGAGAAAAAAGCGGATTTGTTTCGGTTTCCAGCACAGGGTCAGAAACTCTTTCGGTAATCCCTATAATCTCCACGGAAACGGCTTCAACAACCATGGCTCTTCCTTCCATAACAAATCCGAAACGTTTTTTGTGCGCTTCCTCAAAACCGATCCTGAGAGCATCTTTATCCACAAAATCTACATCTAACTGCGTATCCGAACCTGCATAACGCATATGTACCTTAAAGAGTGCAGCAATGTAGTCCTCCTGCACTCCCTGTTCCAGCATCAGCAGTCGGCCTTCATTTTCAAGCCAGGAAAATACCGTTTTCAATTCCTCTATCAGCCTGTCTGAAAGTTCAGCTCCTACATAATGCTCTTTTATCAACCTCTGGTCTGCAAGGCCCATGCCGTATGCTGAAAGGACGCCTGCATAAGGATGAATGAAGATCCTTTTGATCCCAAGACTGTCTGCAACCCTGCAGGCGTGTTGAGCGCCGGCTCCTCCAAAACAGCAGAGGGTATATTCTTTTATGTTGTATCCCCTCTGGACCGATATTTTCTTGATTGCATTGGCCATATTCTCAACTGCAACTGAAAGAAAACCTTCTGCTACCTGCTCAGGCGTTCGGGCACTGCCCCCACTTGAAAGCTCTTTTTCAGAAACCTCTTTTGCAAGATCCGTGAATTTCCTGCGCACCAGTTCGGAGTCAAGGGACTGATCTGCATTGGGCCCAAAAAGGTTCGGAAAAAACGCGGGCTGCAATTTCCCAAGCATAACGTTGCAGTCGTTAACCGTAAGGGGCCCGTCTTTTCGGTAAGATGCAGGTCCTGGGTCCGAACCCGCAGAATCCGGGCCTACCCTGAACCTGCCTCCCTCATAGTGAAGTATGGAGCCCCCGCCTGCAGCTACGGTATGGATGCGCATCATAGGAGAGCGCAGGCGCACACCTGCAATCTCGGTTTCAAGACTGCGCTCGTATTCCCCGCTGTACTGGGCTACATCCGTGGACGTCCCCCCCATATCGAAAGTTATTACCTTTTTTGCCCCTGCCATGACAGAAGTTGCAACCGCCCCCACAATTCCGCCTGCAGGCCCTGACAGGATGCAGTCCTTGCCCTGAAAAGCTTCTGCATCTATAAGCCCTCCGCTGGACTGCATAAACATGAGCCTGGGACTTTTATTTGCTTCTCTTTCTTTTCCTCTAACCCTTTTTTCCCCTTCAACTTCTCCTCCGGCTTCTTGTTCTCCATGTTTGTTTTCTTCCCCTTTTTCTTCCAGAGTTTTCTGGATCATGTCAACATACCTGCGGAGCACCGGAGAAAGATATGCATCCACAACGGTCGTTTCCCCTCTACTCACGAGTTTTATTAACGGGCTCGCCTGGTGGGATAAGGATATCTGCGTAAAACCTATCTCCTGGGCAAGCCTGCCAAGTTTTAGTTCATGCTCAGGATACCTGTATGCATGCATAAGGACAATAGCAGCTGAGCGAATGCCGGCTTTAAAGGCCGCTTCAAGCCCTTTTTTTGCATTTTCAAGATCCAGAGGTACAAGCTCTTTTCCGTCTGCTGCAAATCTTCCGGAAACCTCAATAACCCTTTCATACAGCTGGTCAGGAAGTTCGATCTTCTGAGCAAAAATATCCGGACGGTTCTGGTACCCGATTTTCAAAGCATCCCCAAACCCCTGTGTTATAACAAGAACAGTACGTTCTCCTTTCCGCTCAAGGAGCGCATTTGTACCAACTGTTGTCCCCATCTTTACGGAATCAATCAGTTCTGCAGGCAGAGGCGAATCTTTGGGCAGCCCGAGAATCTGGCGGATTCCATGCATGGCTGCATCTTTATAGTGAGAAGGGTCTTCGGAAAGAAGCTTATGAGTAATCAGTTTTCCACCAGGGCTGCGGGCAACGATATCAGTAAACGTGCCTCCGCGGTCTATCCAGAACTGCCATCGAGCTTTGGGGGACATGAAGGGAATAATTGTATAAGTTGTATTAATTACTAATCAGAAAAGCCGAATTTCTGCTCTTAACATAAACAATTTGTACCTGTACTTGTGTATTCAACCATCAATAACTTTATGTTTTTACATTAATACCGTGCTTTCATAGCAGAACTGTCTAACATCAACTTTTTGGAAATATTTATAAATTTGCGGTTGCAATAAATCTCCATGAAAAAGTACCTGGGAATTATTGTTGACGCCTTTACACGGCAGCAATTCAAAGGCGAGATTATTGTTGAAAACGGGAAGATCATTAGTATCGAAGAGAAGGAGCACGATAATGAGCAGTACATCCTGCCAGGGATGGTGGACTCCCACGTGCATATAGAAAGTTCTATGACCGTGCCTTCGGTTTTTGCTCGAATGGCTGTTGCAAAAGGCACGGTTGCAGTGGTTAGTGACCCTCATGAGATTGCAAACGTTATGGGGGAAGAAGGCATTGATTACATGCTTGAGGATTCGAAAAAAGCCCCTCTGAAGATCTTTTTTGGGGTACCCTCGTGTGTGCCGGCTACACCTTTCGAATCAGCAGGGTCGGTCCTGGATGCAGGGGCTGTGGACCGACTGCTGGCAAGGGAGAATATGCATTATCTTTCCGAGATGATGAATTTCCCGGGCGTTATTTCAGAATTCCCTGAAGTAATGGCAAAACTGGAATCGGCTAAAAAGTACGGCAAAGTCGTAGACGGACACGCGCCTGGCTTGAGGGGAGCCGACCTGCAGAAATACATTGGTGCAGGAATTTCCACAGACCACGAATGTTTTACTTATGAAGAAGCGGTTGAGAAAATAAAGCTCGGGATGAAGGTCCTGATCCGAGAGGGGAGTTCAGCCAGGAATTTCGAAACCCTGCATAGTTTAATAGATGTATACCCCAAATCGGTTATGCTCTGTACCGATGATTCACATCCTGATACTCTGATATATGAAGGGCATATCGATAAGCTAATCCGGCGCGGACAGGAAAAGGGACTTGATATTTATAACCTGATCAGGGCAGCGGTGATCAATCCTGTAGAACACTACGGGCTCAATGTCGGGCTGCTGCGCGAGGGAGACTCTGCCGATTTCATTACTGTAGACGACCTCAAATCATTCAATGTATTGAGCACCTTCATCGATGGAGACTGTGTTTACGATAAAGGAAAGGTTCTTTTCCCTATAGAAAAAATTCCTGCAAAAAATGTTTTCAACAGAAACAAAATTTCAATTGACGATGTAAAACTTGCTGTGCCTCCTGCAGTGGAAACCAGGGAACAGATTAAAGAACAGATGAAAAAAATCAGAGTGATCGTTGCCAAGGACGGAGAACTTGTCACAGGCCAGGAACTGACCCTGCCAAAAGTAGAAAACGGCAATCTGGTTTCGGACCCTGATAGGGATATTTTGAAAATGGTTGTCTTAAGCAGGTATGCAGATGACCCTGTTCAGATCGGGTTCATTAAGAATATAGGCCTGAAAAAAGGCGCTATTGCAAGCAGCATAGCCCACGACAGCCACAATATAATTGCAGTTGGAGCCGCAGATGAAGATATAGTTGAAGCTGTCAACAGGCTGGTGGAGAACAGAGGAGGAATCGTTGTGGGAACCGCAGAAAACCTGCTTGATCTTCCTCTTGAGGTCGCAGGCCTTATGAGCACTCTGGACGGAGAAGAAGTGGCCTCCCGGTACCGGCTGCTGAATGCAGAGTCCCGGAAGCTGGGAACTTCGCTTGAGTCGCCTTTTATGACTCTTGCATTTATGTCGCTTCTGGTGATACCTGAACTCAAACTGGGAGACAGGGGCCTGTTTGATGTGACAAAGTTCGAGTTTATCGAGCTTTTCGTAAACGAGCAGGAGGAAAAAGATCAGATAGAGAAGCCTGTAAAAATTCCCTTATCTCTATGACTATTATAACAACGAGATTATCTGATATAACGAGATTATCTGATATAACGAGATTATCTGATCTTACTTTCGGCAGGTCGACATTTAATTTTGATAATTTTTGTTGATGGCGCTTTTGAAATAATGCTCCATGATTGTACGTAGTTGTTAGGTTTACATATAGCCAAATATTAATCTCTCGTACTAAAC
>Ga0209639_1001874_pt1 | contig 18580 bp, 8 predicted proteins | sample EPASupsiteHSE605_FD_187268 | JGI IMG/M metagenome (GOLD analysis project Ga0209639, IMG submission 187268) | Bioremediated contaminated groundwater from EPA Superfund site, New Mexico - Sample HSE6-05 (SPAdes) (version 2) | ecosystem: Environmental > Aquatic > Deep subsurface > Groundwater >...
CGGCCGCCGATGGTTTCGGTGTCTTCGTATCCCTGGTAGGGATCGAAGGTCCAGTTGGCGCGTTCACCAATGCCCACAGTGTCGATGTGCGCGTCAAAGGCGACAAGGCGCGGTCCGTTGCCCATGTAGCCGATGACGTTGCCCATCTTGTCGATTTCTACGCGGTCAAAGCCCACGGCTTCCATTTCCTGCTTGATGCGCTTGACGACGGCTTCTTCCTGGCAGCTTTCGGAAGGAATGGCGATCATGTCGCGCAGAAAGCGCGTCATTTGAGGTTCGTATTTTTTGCTGAGTTCAGTGATCTTGGCGAAATCCATTGGTTTTCTCCTTAGGTGAAAGCAGATTTTTGTCCTGGGCCATGCGCAAGGGTTGCACCAGCGGTGCGCTAAGCCGGATCAAGGTCGGGGTGCGCCCCGAGCCAGACAACATTTTTGTAAACTTCAGGAGCTGTATTGCCCTCGGTGCTGATGAGCAGCACCGAAGAATCCTCGCCAAGCCCAAGGGCCATGCGCTGGGCTTCAGCTGCGGGGTGCTTCATGAGCCACTGCACAATACCCGTGGTCACAGCGCCGGATTCGCCCGAAACAATGGGGGCGTCGCCGCGCAGCGGTGCGGCAAGAATGCGCATGCCGTTGGCTGCCACATAGTCGGGGCAGGAAATGTAGGCGGTGGAGTAGTCGCGCAGGATTTCCCAGCTGATGGTGTTGGGCTCGCCGCAGGCAAGGCCGGCCATCAGGGTTTGCAGGTCGCCCCCCACAGTATGGGGTTTGCCATCGCCTGCCACGGCCGACTTGTAGATGCAGTTGGCAGAGTGCGGCTCCACAATGATGAACTTGGGGGCTTTTTCGCCCAGGGCGGCAACCAGACTGCCCACAACCGCCCCGGCAAAAGAACCGACGCCCGCCTGGAGGAAACAGTGCGTGGGCAGGGCGTCCATGGCCTTGAGCTGCTCAAGAGCTTCGGTCGCAAGGGTCATGTAGCCCTGCATGATCCAGGTGGGGATTTCTTCATAACCTTCCCAGGCGGTGTCCTGCACCATCACATAGCCGTTTTCCTGGGCAAGGCCCCAGCTCATGCGCACGGCCTCGTCGTAATTGAGGTCGGTCACTGTGCACTGCGCACCTTCGGCCAGAATATTGTTCTTGCGGATTTCTTCCGATCCCTTGGGCATGAAGACAATGCACTTGTAGCCCAATTCACGGGCGGTCCAGGCGAGGCCACGCCCGTGATTGCCGTCCGTGGTGGTGATAAAGGTGATATCGCCAGCCTTGGCCTTTGCTTCGGGAGCATCAAGGTTGGCACGCGTGAGACTTTGCAGCGGCAGGTGTATTTTGTCCGCAATGTAGCGCCCCATGGCGTAAGAGCCGCCAAGCACCTTGAAGGCGTTAAGCCCGAAGCGTTTGGATTCGTCCTTGACGAATACGTTTTTCACCCCAAGCTCGGCGGCCAGCCCCGGCAGCCGGTTCAGCGGCGTGGGTTCGTATTCCTTGAAGGTGGCGTGGAAAGATCGCACGTTTTTGGCAACCGAGGGGGATAATGTCGAAAGATCGGTGCCCGTGCCGGGAGTTTTTTGGTAAGAATTCAGGTGCATCCTGATAGACATGTTGCCCTCGCGTGTAACGATTTCAGTGAAGTGCGGCCAAAGCCTTTCATCACTCTTTAGGCAAAAAGAGGGCCAAACTGTGCAAGTGAAAAAAATGTCAATTATGACTATGGAGTGGAGGAATGCGGAGGGAGGGGAATAAAAAAAGACTGCTTCTCAAAATGAGAAAATTCTCATATTGAGATACAGTCTTGCGTGAAAAATTCTTAATTTGAGAAAGAATGAAGCTTGCGGTAGAAGGTCGCCAGGCTCAATCCCAAGGCCTGGGCTGCCTTTTTTTTGCCCGCAGTGCTGGTGCCAAAAACATTTAATGCTGCACGGATGGCTTGTTCTTCCATTTGCGCCAAGGGAATGATCTGCTGCACGCCTGAAATTGGGGGATCTTGTTCCACTGCTGGGGGGGCAGGTGTTTTCAGGCGGCGCACGTCGTCCAGCAGCTTTGCTGGCAGACAGTCAATATCAATGGTGCCGTCTTCGGGCATCATGTTGACGGCGTATTCCACCACGTGTTCCAGTTCGCGCACGTTGCCCGGCCAAGGATACTGCTCAAGCAGGTGCTGCACTGACGATCTCAGCCGGGGGCGGCGTTTTTGGAACAGGGCGCAGTATTTATCCAGAAAAAAGTTGGCAAGAATGGGCACATCACCAACCCGCTGCCTTAATGGCGGCATATCGAGGGGAATGACGTTGAGCCGATAGAAAAGATCTTCGCGAAAGGCATTGCGCGCAATGCAGTCGCGGAGGTCTTCGTTACTGGCGGCAATAACGCGCACATTGACGGAGATAAGCCTGTTGGAGCCAAGGCGGATGACAACGCGCTCCTGAAGAACGCGTAGCAGTTTAACCTGCACGTAGAGCGGCATGGCCGATATCTCGTCCAGAAAAATAACCCCGCCTTCAGCCAGTTCAAATTTTCCCATGCGGCCCTTGCTGGAAGCGCCCGTAAATGCGCCGCTGACATAGCCGAAAAGCTCGCTTTCAAGCAGCGTATCAGGAATGCCGCCGCAGTTAATGGCAATGAACGGCGCATTTTTGCGCGGCCCGGCATTGTGTATGGCCCGGGCCAGAAGCTCCTTGCCTGTGCCGGATTCGCCGGTGATCAGAACCGTTGAACCGGAATCAGCAATCTGCATGGCCTTGGTTTTCAGGCTCTCAAGGGGGCCGGAGCTGCCAATGATGGAATCAAAGCCTGAGGCCGCGCTGTGGGAGTTCAGGTCGCCAGCCAGGCGCGCCAGCCTCTTGGGCAGCTCAAAGGCGAACATGTCGGCCGAGTAGTGTTGCCCGCAATCCAGATGCACCATTCGGCCTGGTAACGTATACACGACCCCGTCCGGTGCTTTGACCTCAAATTCTTCGTAGCCGTATACAGAGCTGCCGCAGGGCTGGATATCGCCAGACTGAAGGTTTTTGCCTTGTGTTTCACCAAAAAATTCGCGAGCTGGGGTGTTGGCGTAGAGCTGGCTACCGTCCCGGTTGAATAAAATAAGCCCAAGGCCTGGAATATCCACGGCCTGAAGCATGAGGTCGAGCATACGCGTGGTCTGGCTGAGGTGCGTTTTTTCGCCGATTTTCAGGGCCAGACCGTCGGCCAGAAAAGAAATGAAGGCGGAATAGCTGTCCAGCGAAGCCAGCACGCGGGCGCGGTCTTCATCGTTGAAGCAGACAAGGCCAATGACGCCGTGCAGGGTTGCGGCATCGGCAATGGGGGTCGCCAGAGAGAAACGCTCGCGGCAATTATCCTGATTATGGCAGTTGGTGCAGATTTCATGGTGCCGTGGGGATTTAACCAGCACTGTTTGGCGGCTCCGCATGACCTCCTTGTACACTTCTCCAGCCTGCGCAAGGCTCTCGCCCACCTTGTCGGCATATATGCCAGTTCCAGCAACACGAACCATACTGCTGTCCATAATTTCAACGTCAATACCTGTAACTTTGGAAATGACGTCAGCGTATGATTGCACTGAAGGCTGAAGATCAGAAAGCATATGTGTATAGCCTTATGAAAGGTTGCATCTGATAGACTGTCACCGTTGTCAAGATTGCCTTTAATGCAATTGGGCTGTCAAGGAGTACAATCCGAACAACCATAGTCATTTTTTCAAGAACAATCTAGGAGCACAACTTTTTAAGATAGTGGGTCATATAGCTTTCCACCGAAAACTGATGTCCTGCTCAACAAGGGACGACAACGCGAATCACTTTTCAACAGGCGGTGATGCAGAAAATACATTTTTTCGATTGTCGGCCCGAAAAACAGTAAAAAATTTAAAATTGATCAACTAGCTAGAAGACTGCTGGATATGTTTTTCGTTCATATGCTTTAACACGTTAAAAATACATGATAATTTACAGATAAAAGCACTCACAGGATAATGTAACATCAACAAGTAGAATACCCGAGAATGGAATTATGAGATTTCCTTAAGCGCCGTCTGACCGGAGAGCTTTTCTGAAAGGAATATGGATCACAAAAATCTTCATTCACGTCAATAACTAGCTGGGATGACACAAAAAAGCGTTAAATATACGTTCTTTTGTGGGGCATTCAAGATCCTGCTGAATAAAATAATCTTCATGACCTGTAATGACCTGAAACCAGCAACAGCTTTTAGAATATTCGACCTACGTGTCCGGATGGGAAAATTTCAGGTCATAAGGCTGTGCTTGAATTTCTTGAATACAAAAAGGTCGGTTACTTCCTACGGGGGGCAGTTTATTGCGAGCGGGTAATATGGAGTGTCAGAGAAAAAGGTGTGAGGCACGCCATTTTTATGTAATACTAACAATTTCAGCAACATGTACGGTATTCCTTCCGTTTCCCTTGGCTTGATACAATGCTGCGTCAGCTATTTTTATTGCATGTTGCTGAAGGATATTGCTATTCTGGTCTGCCACTTTTTTTGCTAGCAGGCCTGCAACCCCCATACTCACAGTCACGGGAATTTTTCTGCCATCTTGAAGTTGGCAAGGCGCACTTTCCACCGCTACACGAATTCTCTCCGCCGCAGCACGGCCCTGTTCCATATCGGCATCGGAAAAGAAAAAGATGAATTCCTCGCCCCCGTAACGCCCCATGATGTCAGCCCGCCGCAGGCTTTTTTGAGCTTGCTCCACAATATGCTTCAATGCCCAATCGCCTTCAACATGGCCGTATGTATCATTAAATTTTTTGAAGTGATCTACATCAAGAAGGCAATAGCAGCAGTTTCGTCGCATTGCAAAGCACCGCTCCATCTGTTCCATTGCGGAAAAGAAGAAAAATCTGCGATTAAACACGCCAGTCAGTGGATCATGCTGTGCCATATATTTAAATTTGGCTTCACTTTGCTCCAGTTGCCTCATGGCTTCATTGCGTTGCCTGGCCTCTTCCTGAAGGGACGCTTCCTTCTGCTGTAAAGCATCTATCGTGTTTGCTAGCTGGACTACCATGCTGTTGAATGAAGACGAAAAGTCTCCCATGAAGTCCATGCGCTGCGAATAGTCTCCATTTTCAACTTGCTGCACCTTCCATGTCATATGCCGAAGGTTCGCCTGTAAAGCCTTGCATGACCCTGCGACAACTCCGCTCATTGTAATCTGGGGGGAAAGGTCGCCGGAAGCAAAAGATGTCATAATATCACGCAAGGATATCATTTTTTCATGCAGCCGGATAAAGTCCTCGTTTTTTATAAATGCAGAAGGAACTTCCGGAGGGGTTGGAGCATCGAGCAATTTTTCAACATGATGCAGTACTTTATGCACCGTGCTTATCTGCATGTCGCAATCAACAAAGAGATCCATTTTCATTAATCACCGTGCGCCTGATCTATAGCATTGGCGTTGAAACGGCAGGTGCGGGCTCCGGTGCACCAACAGTCAATCTCGCGGACTTTGAACTTTGTCCCCGTGTACGATTCAAGGATGCCCTGGATAAAGCCCTCATCATAAACGCAAATCTGTTCGTTGCTGTCCGGCAGTCCAGAGCAGTCGAGGTCTTCTTCAACATTCAGAGTGAAGCTCAGGGTGTCGAGATCGATACTTTCCACGCGAAAGATACCTATTCCCAGTTCCATGAACTTGTCTTCAATGATTTTCACCAAGCCTGAAATGTCACTGACATCTGTAATATATTTTTTATAAAATTCTTTGCCTGCAAGAGCACCGGCTCTGCGGAATATTTCATCTGTTTTTATATGTCCAAATTCATCTTCAAGAATGTCTCTCAACGTATATTGCAGAAGTCTATATACTTCAATGCGGGTATATACTCCGAGGCTTGGGCGTGCAACAGCCATGTTATCTCCAATAGTATTCCATGAAAAAACGTACTTTCGTTCTGTGCTCATGAGTTTATCTCGTTTTTATATGTTATTATTCAACTTTTATGCATGACATGCTGGATAATAGTATCCTTTGGATTTCGTAATTCTTCATTATTACAAGTCACGCGATATGTTTTTTGTGGGTAGTGATCGATGATGCCCTGGTTAAAATTTTAATGATTTTTTACATGATATGAGAAAAAAAACAGTGATCAATGTAAAATTGTGTAAAATCTTAAAATTCAATTTTACAATTCAATATATGTTCTTGCTGTAAGATTTCTACTGGCAGGTATTCATGGTTTGATGTGTAAAATTGTGGATACATATTTATTTATAATATTAGAATCATGTAGTGTGCTGGATACGATAGATGGCAGCTCTTTATATAATATACTTGAAAAGCATAAACTGGTTTGCCAATCTATCCATCCGCGCAAAGTTGGTTATTTCGCTTATTCCCACGGGCTCAGCACTAATAATTATTTTTGCGCTGGCAGCTAAAGGAAGTGACAGCGTTGATTCCCTGTATTCAGAACTATTAAATACAAAAATAAAAGCTGTGATTGCAGTAATAAGCTCAAACAAAGAAAGTGTTTCTGCATACCAGCAGGTGTATGAGCTCGCACTGCAAGATTGTGATGAAAAACATTTATGGATCAGGGGTGAGCTGGAAAAAAATATTAATGCGTACTTTTCACTTATTTCAGTAGCTAAAAATAAATCACCAAACAATGCCAGGGGCATTGATGCGCTAAGACGACAGTTTGAAGCGCTGCTTGTTGAACTTAATAATGTTCAAGATGTAGCGAGAACTCATACTCGAGGATATGCCAATGAATATATGCATGATAGAGTTTTGCCCCTTCTGAACAAGCTCAGGCACGATACCTCTTGTCTTGCCGAATCAATGCGCAATGGGCTGATTCGGGATCGGGATGACGTCATGGCAAACACCCGGAAAGCCATTTTCCTATTTGCTTTGGTGGTATCAATCACCGTGATCGTGTCTCTCTGCATTATGCTGGCAATATTCAAAGTCAGCGTGGTTCGACCGTTGCGTGGTTTGAGCAAGGCAATCGAAGACGTGACTCATGGTCGTTATGAGCAGGTAGTTCCTTATAAAAGCTGGAATAATGAGATAGGGCAACTTGCAAATAACCTGGACAAGCTAAGGATCCGCGCGGCTGAACACAGCAAGTTTTTGTGCGTCAAAACTGAAGTTGGCAATATTGCCGAAGCTCTGCTGGACGCAACGACCTTTTCTGAGTTTTCTTTTGCTTTGCTTTCACGGCTACGTGCCCGCTGGGGTATTACGCAATGTGAACTTTATCTGGCAGACAAATCTCAGGAAAAATTTACGAGTGTTGATGGCTCTGCATTTTGCGATTTGGATGCTGCAGGCTCCTCCTCATCCTTCTTTGATGCAAAAGTTGCAGGCAGCGGCAATGAAGATGTCGTGCCGGCTGGTGCCTCCATATGTGCACGTAATGTGTCTGGAGGCTGGTGGCTTCTATTGCCAGTAATCAGCCAAGGTAAAAAACTTGCTGTGCTTGAACTTGTTCTGGCAGAGCCGCAAGGCGAATTCGTTGAGTTTTTTATGGAAGAATTGCTACCCGTTGTGGCGCAAAATCTGGAAATTTTGTCTAGTAGTCTTCAGGTAAAGGAACTGCTTGATAAGACATGTCTTCAGGCAAATTCTCTGGTTTTGTCCCAGGCGCAGCTGGTGGCGCACAAAAACGAAATTTTGGCAGCTCTAAAGAATGTAAAGCGGTCTCAAACTCAATTGGTAGATATGGCTGAATCCCTGTCAGTGGGGGTTTTTCAGTTGTGCTGTTTTGAAGATGGAAACAGATTGTTCACATTTACTAGTCAGCGAATGTGTGAACTGCTTGGAATTACTATTGATGAAATAATTGCTAGTCCTGAATCCTTATGGCGCAATGTTGATCCACAAGATGCTGCAATGGCAAGGAATGGGCTCAATAATGTGCTGACCCGTATGTTTGCCGGTCAGGAGCATGAACAGGCCGAGGTGCAACTGCGTGCTGTTGTGGGAGGATGTGATTGTTATCTTAATTTTTGTAGTCACTATAAGTTGTTACCAGATGGAATTGTTCAACTGACAGCATACATTGAGGATGTTTCTGAAAAACGTCGCGCCGCACTCGCTCTTGCCGAACAAGAGCGCATGTTGCGCGTCATTATTGATAATTTGCCTTGCATGGTGACTCTCAAAGATGCCGAAGGGCGTTATCTTATGGGCAATCGTTTTTTTGAAAACGTGTACGCCCTAAAAACTGAAAATATTCTGGGCAAGACTCAGGCGGAAGTGTTCCCCGACGCGATCGTCGGGGAAAGTATGGAGAGCAATCTTTGTGCGGGAGGAAACTGCACTGCCCAGAATTTTGAGCTTACTCATTTTTTTGCCGATGGGACCGAACACCTACTGCGGACGACAGAAATTCCGTTGATGGATAGCAATAACAGCATAACTGGTGTGGTTTCTTTATCTATAGATATTACAGAGCAACATGCTGCTGCACGTTATCTGGAGCGCGCAAAATTTATTGCAGAGCAAGCAAACAAGGCAAAAAGTGAATTTTTGGCTAGGATGAGTCATGAAATAAGAACGCCAATACATGCAATTTTAGGCCTTGCCCACCTTGCATTGCATTCAGATCTCACTGACAAGCAGAGTGAATATGTCAGTAATATCCAGCTTTCTGGTAATATTCTGTTGCGCATAATTGATGATATTCTGGATTTTTCTAAAATTGAAGCCGGAAAAATGGTTATAGATGAAGTTAACTTTAATCTTACTGAACTCATTGACAGGATATACAGTGTTATTTCTGTTAAAGCTGATGAACGCGATCTAGAAATTATTTTCGACATAGACGCAACGATTCCTCATAACTTGATGGGAGACCCTCTGCGTCTTTCACAAGTGCTTATAAATTATGCCACAAATGCCATTAAATTTACTGAAAAAGGTCACGTACTCCTTTCTGTGAAGGAAGTTGAACGTCGTGTGGACCGCATACTGCTTCGTTTTGCCGTTACAGATACCGGCATAGGCCTGGATGAGTCGCAGAGTAGCGATTTGTTCAATGCTTTTACGCAAGCTGACGGTTCAATTTCGCGCAATTATGGCGGTACAGGGCTCGGCCTGGCGATTTGCAAGCGGTTGGCTGAACTGATGGGTGGTGAAGTTGGCGTTAATAGTGTGCCGGGCCAAGGTAGTTCCTTCTGGTTTACCGCGTGGGTTGGATTGGGAGAGCAAGAGGCCTGCCTAATTGACGATGCATTGATGCAGGACTTGCAGCATTTACGTTGTCTTGTTGTGTCAGAAAACAGCGAGACAAAACGCACGCTAACCTCATGTTTGGAATCTTTCTTCTGCCGTGTCGTCACTGTTACCACTGGAGCAGAAGCTCTAGATGCACTGGATAAGACAGACAGCGACGACCCCTTCTTGCTTGTTCTGCTGGATTCAAAAAAGTCTGACAAGGAATGTGTCGCCGTTGCCAAGCAGATTAGGCAGAAAGGCGCCCGCGATGCTTTCGTTGTTCTTTTGGTCACGGGCTACAACAATGAAGGTATTTCCCTTGAGGCCAAAAATGTTGGGGTGAATACAGTTCTTGCCAAGCCGGTGAATTCGTCAACCTTGTTTGACACCGTAATGGAGGCGTTGGGCAAGAGGGTGTCCGACAAGAAGAGTGATGTGAGCAATCGTGGAGCAAGGCTGAAAGGTCTGCCTAAAATTTATGACGCCAGAATCCTTTTGGTTGAGGATAATGAGATCAACCAGAAGGTTGCGATGGAAATTCTGGGCCGGGCCGGGCTTATTGTGCAAGTCGCCAGCAACGGATTTGAGGCGATTGAGGCAGTGAAAAATAGTGATTTTGACGCGGTGCTTATGGATATTCAGATGTCCGGACTTGACGGTTTATGCACCGCCAGACAAATCCGTGAACTGAATAAGCCAGGCGTTGCCGACCTCCCCATTATTGCCATGACCGCTCACGCGATGGCTGGTGATAGAGAAAGAAGCCTGAATGCCGGAATGAATGATCATCTGAGCAAGCCAATCAGGCCGGACAAGTTGTTGGCTACGCTCGTTCGCTGGATAAGGCAGGGCAAACACAAAACCTTTCTGCAGTCAGAGTTGCCCTGTGAAAGCATGGGCGCTCCTCAGCCTGTCATGGCTTTGCCAGGCCTTTCCGTTACGCAAGGTGTGTTGCGTATGGGCGGTAACCGTGAGCTATACAGAAATCTGTTAGCAAAATTTGCCGTAGACTATGCTGATACCGCTACGCTTGTGCGTGCCGAGCGTGACCGGGGAAGCATGGCGGCTGTTGCTTCAATAGCGCATTCGCTGAAAGGCGTTGCGGGCAATATTGGCGCAATGGAGCTCAGCAGGGCAGCGGGAAAGCTTGAAATAGGCATCACAAGAGAATGCGTAACAGAAAATTTGTTTGAACAGTTTTTCTGCTCTCTGGAGAGCGTACTGACTTCAATCAGACTTTTTGAAGATGCTGACAGCCATTCAGACAGCGAAAGCCGTTTATTTGATTCTTCTTCTCTGAGCAGCCTGCTTTCCGAAATCAGCAAATTACTTGAATGCGACGTTGCTCAAGCCTTTGGCAAGGTCAGAGATCTGGATGGAGTGGAAATGCCCTCCGCATTGGAGGATGACCTTGCTCGTCTCCAGAAGGCCATGGGCAATTTTGACATTGAAGAGGCATCACAAGCTATTGAAAGCCTGCTTGTGGCGCTGAAGGTTCGATAGAAGGAGGCATTTATTGAATATTGAACGTCCTAAAGTGCTCGTAGTTGATGACGATGTCAGTAATCTCTACGTAATTATGGAAGCACTGAAAGATCAATATGTAGTGGTGACAGCCACCAATGGAACACGGGCTCTCAACATGGCATCCCTCGCCCCTTTGCCCGACATAATTCTGCTGGATGTCATGATGCCCGACATCAGTGGTTATGATGTGTGCACGAAGCTTAAGGGCAATGCAGCTACCCGAGGTATTCCTGTTGTTTTTGTTACCGCCCTTAGTGAAATTGGCGATGAGACAAAAGGTCTTGAACTTGGAGCCGTGGACTATATCACCAAGCCCATCAACCCCTCGCTGGTCAAGGCTCGAGTGCGCAACCAGCTGGAACTGAAGCGCCACCGTGACCGGCTGGAGGCAATGGTGCGGGAACGTACCAAGGAACTTGTGCTTACCCAGCAGGCAACAATTGAAATGCTGGCCGACCTTGCTGAAACGCGTGATCCAGAAACCGGCTGCCACATCAAGCGCACTCAGGAATATGTATGCGCGCTGGCTCACGCGGCAAGGCAACTTCCTGATCTTGAACTGTTTATGGATGATGAATCCATTGATATGCTGTATCATTCCGCAGTATTGCATGATATCGGCAAGGTCGGTGTTCCTGATGCAATATTGAATAAAGAGGGGAAGCTTAGCAAAGAAGAGTTTTCCATGATGAAGGAGCACTGTATTATTGGATATAAGGCAATGTTGGGAGCGCAGAGAAAGCTAGGAGAAAATTCATTTTTGCGCCTGGCTGGAGAAATTGCATTGACACATCATGAAAGATGGAATGGAACAGGATACCCTAGAGGCCTTTCTGGTGCAGAGATCCCAATTTCAGGGCGCATCGTAGCTGTTGCCGATGTTTATGACGCACTGGTTTGTCAGCGTATATATAAACCGCCATTCACCCATGAAGAAGCTGTTAGCATTATTGTTGGTGAAAGCGGAAAGCAGTTTGATCCAAGATTTGTGAAAGCATTTTTGGCTATTGAATCACAGATAGAAAAGATTTCAGTAGAATATGCAGATTATAAAGTCTGATATAAATTTTAAACTTAAGCAGCTCAGTTTTTTACTGGTTTAATAGTTAAAATTTATATTGGCATTCTGCAAATAAGATTATTGAAACACAAAAAAATTTAATCGATACATGCAAAAAGCATGTGATTGGAGGGAATATGAAGCTTAGCGTTAAGCTCATGCTTATGTCTGGATTTCTTTTGCTGCTTGCAACGTTAGTTGGTGGATTCAGCCTGATTGAGATGGCAAACATCAACAAGGGATCTACTGATATAAGTGAAAACTGGTTGCGCTCTACACGAAGTGTGATGAATTCAACTTTGCTGACTTCGGAATACAGGCTTGCTGAGGCTTTGTTTGTATATGCAAAAACAGATGAAGAAAATAGCGTTTATAAAAAACGAATGGAAACTGCTTTATCAGCACTTGATAAAACAAAAATTGGTTATGTTAAACTGATATCTTCGCAAAAAGAGCAACAAGCATTTGACACTTTTTCGAGGCAATGGGCACAATATATTCAGGTTAGTGCTCAAATAATCCAGCTTTCAAATGACAATAAATTGGAAGCGGCGATTGATATATTCAGAGGAAAATCCAGAGCCCTTTTTGAGCAGAGCAACGCATCGCTCATGGAGCTTGTAAATATCAATACAGAAGGGGCCGACGCCGCCAGTAAGTCGTGTGATGAACTTTATGAAAGGGCGAGAATACTGGTCAGCTCATTGCTTATAGCGGCCTTGCTGGTAGGTGCCGGTGCTGTTGCGTTTATTGTTCGTGGTACCCACAAACAACTTGGCAAGGACCCCAGTGAACTGAACGCTATTGCGCACCGGGTTGTTGAAGGCGATTATAACGTAGATGACGGCTGCCAAAAGCTCGGCGTGTACGATTCCATCATTGCCATGGTGAACGCTCTGAAGGTGAATATAGAGCTCGCTCAGGAAGAATCCGCACGTGCGCACGAGGCGGCAGAAAGTGCCCGCATTGCTCAGGGCGAGGCACTGGAGGCCCAACACCGTGCAGAGAGCGCACGTAAAGAAGGCCTGCTTGATGCGGCGAACCAACTGGAAAACGTTGTGCACGTCATTGCCTCTGCATCAGAACAGCTTTCTGCGCAAATTGAAGAATCTTCCCGGGGGGCTGAACAGCAGGCAGAGCGCATAGCAGACACAGCAACTGCTGTGGGCGAAATGAATTCTGCGGTACTTGAGGTGGCGAAGAATGCTTCCTATGGCGCACATCTGTCTGCTGAGATGCAGGAAAAGGCCCGCTCTGGCGATCATGTGACATCGCAATGCCAGAGTGCGATTGCTGATGTGCAAAACGATGCCGCTGCTCTCAAGGTCAGTATGGATGTGCTTTCCGGGCATGCCCAAGCCATCAACGAAATTATGACCGTTATTTCGGACATTGCTGATCAGACTAATTTGCTGGCACTCAATGCCGCCATTGAGGCTGCGCGTGCAGGCGACGCTGGTCGCGGATTTGCCGTGGTGGCTGACGAGGTGCGCAAACTTGCTGAGAAGACCATGGCTTCGACCCTCGATGTGGGTAAAGCCATTCATGCCATTCAGGAAAGCTCGCAGGATGGTGTCCACCGCATGGATGCTGCAGTGAATAAGGTAAATCTTGCCACAGAGTTGTCGTTGCAAAGTGGCGAGGCGCTGAAGGTGATTCTTGGGCTGGCAGAACAGACCGCCGATCAGGTGCAGGGAATTGCCACAGCAAGCGAAGAGCAATCAGCTTCCGCCGAGGAAATTGCTCAATCTGTCGACCATGTCAATTCTATTTCGCGAGAAACAGCTTTGGCCATGAGCGAGGCGAGTAAGGCTGTTTCCGATCTGGCAGCACAGGCGCAACGACTGGCCGCCATTATTACCGACCTCAAAAATGCCTAACTCTTCGGCCTCGTCAGATTTGCTCCAGGTACATTGATCTTGGCCTGGTAGACAAGGTTTTACCTTGCTTTCACGAGCTCTCTGGCAATTTCAGTCAAAGCAAGAAAACAGAATTATGGCGGCGGCACAACCTCAATGGTGGCCGCCGCTTGTTCTGTCTGTTCCTGCTGCCGAGCGAGCTGAGGGGGCTGGATAGTATGCTGACAATGTATGTAAAATAGAGAGTGCACGTCTAGTACCCAGCAAGGAGTGATGACTGTATTTTTGTTCTGTCTGCCTACGTTATGCGGAACCGACAGGAAATTTTTTTTCAACTTTTTTTCAAATACTTCAACTATCTGATATTTTTTGTTCTTGTAAAAAACATTTCTTACTATTCATGTTGATTATACAATCAATATTTTTTGTGGCTTGATTATATAGGGGCAACATAACTGTCTGATCTGAGAGGGATTAGCTATACAGTTTTTTTTATCGGTTATTAGAATTTTACCCGATATGATGCGGTATAGCTGATGCGGCTCCCAGAGGTTAGCTGGTCTTGACCTTATCGATAATGATAGCTAACTATTAATTGGCAGTGTTGCTGAGTCCGGCGCCAATGTTCCCCATTCGCCTGATTTTCAGCGGAAACCTTGAAGGTTTCCCTTGCCCTTCCATCTTTGTCCGGTGTGTGCAGCGATGCCGCCGCGACAAACTCAGGATTCCTTGTTCCCAACACGCGGGAACGAGTACCCCTGAACGCTGGTACATTCTCCAGCCTTTTCTCAAAAGACAATAACGATGCAGATTGTGTGGTTTCACATGCTGTATCTATCCGAAAATATTTGCTTTAAAAAAGGGGATTAACCATGTCCACCATTACTCTCACCACCCCTGGGCCCCGTCAGCGTATCTCTATTCCTGCGGAACCGAAGGCCACTATACATCTGGACTTTCAGGCTGATCAGGCAACCCTTGAGCGCAGTGGCGATAATCTGGTTTTCAGCTTTGCCGATGGCGGCAGTATTGCTATTGAGGGCTTCTACGCCCAGTACGACAAGACCAACCTGCCGGAGTTTGCTGTTGATGGAAAGATTTTGCCCGGCTCGGAATTCTTCAATGCTTTTGGACCTGACCTTGCCCCGGCCGCAGGACCTGCGGCGCAAGCTGCGGAAAGGGGTGCACGGTACAACGAGCATTCGGATTCATCCCTGGCGTCTGGCCTGGGGCATCTCGATGGCGCAGAAACTCCGACCCTGAACGTTTCGGCACCGGCGGAGATTGCAACTCTGGATCCTACCCTTGCAGTCACCAGGGGAACAGGATTGGGGGCCATCGCTGGGCCCGGTTCAGACATCTCTGGCCCGCAAGGCCCTTCATTTCCTTCTGGCCCCTTTGTGCGCGCCGTGCTGTACGGCAACGGCCAGAGCGGCGAGTACGTGAGCACCAACGTGTTTTTCGCCGAAAACAACGGCACTCCTTCCGCTGTTTCCGCCAGTGATCTGGATTTTACTGGTGCAGCCCCCTGGGCGCGTTTCAGCGTGACAGTGACCCTGCCCGATGGGTGGCAAAATGCCTGGGTGGATGTAGCCTTTGACTACACCACTGGACGGCTTGAATTTCGTCTGACTCCCGAGGGTATTGCCGAAATGCAGCGCCTGGGCGTGACCGGCAAGCCGCTTGTGGACTTTATCCAGATCACGGTGCTCGACCGGGGCACGGGCGATACGTTTAACTACAACGTCGAACTGATAGCCACCAAGGATCAGGAGTTCGATTCGGCCGCCCATGACAGCCAGTATGGCGGTAATGTCGCCCTTGATAATATTGGTGAGTTTCATCAGGGGCAAAATGGGGGCGGAGCCTATTCCATTATTTCATCGACCAAGAATGATGAAATCATTCTGAACGACACCCTCGTTGGCGGCAGTTCTATCCACGCAAGTGGATCCGCCGATCCGGCACTTATGGCCGACGACTACAATACCATCAATCTCAACGCTGGTGTGTCGAATACGACGGCAGACTCGATCACTCGGGTCACCTCTACAGACGGTATTCTTAAGGTTCAGGGCGGCGTGTCTGCGCAAGGCGACAACACTGAGAACTTCATCAGCATGGGCAAGGGGCAGGTTCATATCAACAATGCCTCTGGGCATGGCATAAATGCCGTCGCTGGTGAAAACACCATTTTGGGCCGCGAGCTGCTCGTTAATGCCAGCGATAAAGGGATATACGCAGAAGATGGCGGTTCCAACACTGTCGAGACCAAGGGCGGCGATGTCAGCATCAATGCAGAAGGAAGCGGAATGGTTGCCGAAAACAACAGCTTCAACGCTGTTTCAGCAACAGGCGGAAGCGTCAATATTACATCTTCGGGCGCAGAAGGCATTGCCGCATATGAAAACAGTGCCAACACCCTCAGTGTCAGCGGCGGCAACGTCAATATAAAATCCGCATGGGCTGGCGTTGGCGCAAGCGGCGACAGCACAAACACCATTTCCGTCACGAATGGCTCCGTAAATATAGCTACTGATACCTGGGGTATCACGACTAGCAACAACAGTACCGCAAATGTTGACGTGACCAACGGAAGTCTGAGCATTGATGCACTTGGACGCGGTATCCATTCATATGGAGACAGCACCAATACTGTTCATGTGACAAATGGCGATGTCAACGTGAATTCAGGATCGGGGTGGGAAGGAATCATTGCTCATTTCGGCAGCACCAACAACGTTACTGTTGATGGTGGCTCTGTTCATATAGCTGCTGCAGGGAATGGTGTAGGTGCATTCTATGACAGCACCAACAACATCGCCGTAAATGGCGGGTCTCTTAATATAAACGCTGACGGGGCAGGAGTGAAGGCTGACAGTGGTAGCCTCAACTCTGTTGCCGTAACCGGAGGCGACATTTTAATCAACAGCACGAGCAGTTATGACGCCGCCGTTGTTGCCTATGATGGAAAAAATACGATTGATGCTGGCACGGGCACGCTCACAGTTAATGGTGCCACCAAGGGCATCAGCGCTGAAAACGGCGGGAAGAACAACCTCTCTGGCAAGGATATCAGCATTGGTGGCACTGGCGGCGAGGCGGTCTATGCCTCTGGTAGCGAAAGTAAGAATACCATTGGTACTGGCACAACCGCAACAATCGAAATCAATGGCAGCACAAAGGGGCTTGCGGCCTCTAGTGGTGGTGTAAATAGTGTTACAGCCAATGATGTTTCTGTTAAGGGAACATACGGGCTTTATTCCGAAGGTGCCAACAGCAAGAACCTGATTTCATCCGGCGTTGATGGGCATGTTTCTGTTATTGGCAGCAAGGGCCTAGCGGCTTTCACTGGCGGTACAAATTCCATTACTGGCGGTAATACAACCGTTGATGGCGGGATCTATGCTCAAGGGCAAAACAGTAAAAATGAAATAATCTCTGCAAATGGCACCGTGAACATCAAAGGTTTTGATGCTGTAATGGCTAACGTGTCTAGCACTAATTCAATTACTGCTAAGCATGTCAGCATTACAGGAGCTTCTACAGGCCTTAATGCAACGAATGGCAAGAATGAAATTACTGTTGGGCGCGATGGAAATGTTGCAATAACTGCCACGAATGCCATGTTTATTCAGTCCATGAATGGGAAAAACTACGTTTCTGGAGGGAATGTTACAGTTGAAGGCAAATCTTCAGGAATGTATGTTTCAGGTACTAATTCTAATGGTGAAAACAGGATTGATGCAGGTACTGACGGCGTTGTGAGCGTAAAAGGCAACATTGCTATGCAGTCATTGGGAGGTACAAACAGTGTTATCGGCGGCAAGATTACTGTTGCTGCAACGGGCACGGGTTTGCATTCTGAAAACGGGGGTAAAAACAGCCTCACCGGTGGGGATGTAACAATAAACGGGACGGGGAATTCTTCCTATGCAATGAGAAGCATTGGATCTGGAAGCGCAAACTCTGTAACCGGTACCGGAGCAGTTGAGGTTAATGGCGTAAAGTACGGCATGTCTGCGTCTTCTGGAGGGCAGAACATCGTAACTGGCAATAGTGTACTTGTTGCCAGTACTGGTACTGGCGGAAATGCCCTAGATGCGTCAGGTAGCGGGAGCAAGAATAGCGTTGATGCTGGCAGAGGCACTGTGACCATCCGCGGTGGAATGGGGCTGAGTGCAAATTCCGGTGGCGAAAACAGCGTTGCTGGCGGTCACGTCTCCATCACTAGCAACGGTACCGGTTACGGTGCATTTGCCACTGGTTCTGGAAGCAAAAACACTGTTACCGCAGGTTCTGACGGCACGGCCAGTATTAGTGGCAGCACTGGCCTGTACGCTGCCAACGCAGGAAAAAATATCGTCACCGGAGGCGATGTTTCCATCACTGGCACTACCGGTTATGCAGTTTTCGCCACTGACGGCCAGAGCAAGAATTCGATTGATGCCGGTTCTAACGGAACTGTCTCCGTTAGTGGCAAGTATGGCTTGTATGCCAACAATAGTGGCGTGAATGCTGTTTCAGGCGGCAATATTGTCGTGGTCGGTACCGGTACTTCCAATTCAGCCCTCTACACTAGCGGGACCCAAAGCGAGAACTCGATTACGGCAAGTTCTGGCGGTACGGTTTCCATCCGTGGCGATTCGGGTATTACGGCCATGGGTGGAACAAACAGGGTAACAGGTGGCGACATTACCATTGCTGGCACGGGTACTGGCTCGAACAGCTATGGCATCTTCACTTCCAGCGGAAGCACCACGATTACCGGCAGTTCCGATGGCACTGTTTCCATCAGTGGCAGGTCGGGCCTTTCGGCCTCCGGCAGCGGCGGTTCAAATACAGTTACCGGCGGTTCTATCAATATTAATGGGACAGTTTATGGAGCCATTGCTGATGGCGTAAACAACGTAAACACCATTGCAGCCGGTTCTGGTG
>Ga0209639_1001877_pt1 | contig 18572 bp, 9 predicted proteins | sample EPASupsiteHSE605_FD_187268 | JGI IMG/M metagenome (GOLD analysis project Ga0209639, IMG submission 187268) | Bioremediated contaminated groundwater from EPA Superfund site, New Mexico - Sample HSE6-05 (SPAdes) (version 2) | ecosystem: Environmental > Aquatic > Deep subsurface > Groundwater >...
TACATCCAAAACAATTAATTGCACAATCAACCAGATTAGATTCAGACAATGTGAGTAATACACCTTGCTCTTTTGCCCACTGAGATTCTTGGGCTTGAACTGCCGAAAATGCCCAACATGAACCACAATGACCCTGGTTTTTAACAGGATTCACAATCCCTCTGGTTCTCCAATCGATAGATTCCAATGTTGTTTTTCCTGATGGATTAAAAAATATTGAAGAATTTGATACGAAAAGGAAGGATAAGGAATAAATAAGCACTCCACTCCTATTTTTTCATTCTCTCAGATTATCCTTAATTTCTTTAAACCATAAAAATCATTCAGTCATGTTCGGGAAAAAGATCCCTTATATTCCTTGGATTGCTTCGAATACTATCAGATGAGTGTGGAGCTCGTGGAGCAAAAGGGGGTAATGATTCTGATTGCACATTGGGATATGGTTTGGTTTTAATTGCAATCACTCTTCGAGGTGAATGTATGGTTAATCTTATTGGATTCTTAATCATTTGCTTTGGAGGAATTGGAATAGATGTTGATCTTATGGGTGGCAAGAATACTGCGACTGGAGCTACAGATATCTCTGGAATTTTCGATTCTAGTTCCAAAATCGATTCCGATGATGGGAGCTCAGTTGAAATATTCGAGCAGAGATCAGCTAATTGATTAATCGTTTTACATAAGGGAAATAGACTAGATTTTCTGAGATACATTCCGTGTAATTGCTGAAGTTCATTGATGTTCACTGGAATTAGGATATTTTTCAAGAAAAAGTTAAATAATCGAGGTGATAAATATAGATTATGTGTATTTGCAATTATTTGAATACAATGAGGAGCGTCTAAACATAAATCCACAAGAATCTTTGAACAGTTATTAGGGTTTGTCATCCTGGTTTCAATAACATATAGATGCTCATTTGGTGTAATGATATGAAACCCGCTAAAATAATCAGCAATGGAAATATCTTGTTGAGACAATTCAACTTGTGTATTGGCATTAAAAATTGCTGTGGACAGCCTAGAAAAATAAAATGCACTCTCCCCATTAACAGGAGATGATAAAATCCATCTTGCAAACCTATCTTCTGTTGGATCATTTGATTGAAAGTGGTTTCTGCTAATGCAAAAAAATGGGCATGATTCTATTATCCTTACTCTCATATAAAATGTATCTTTGGCACTTAAAATCACTGGTAGCATAAAAGATCTTTGAGGAAGAAGATTAATTCTTGACGAAGATACTTGTTCTGAGAGTTTGGAGTTCCCGCCTGAATATATCACCCCTGATCCTGCAAAGCTGGAGAAATGAGGAAAATATGGTACTATAAAAAATGCAAGAGACAGATCAAGAGATGATGATGGTGTTATAATGATAACAACCTCAAAGCTGGCTTTAGAATTGATTAACACTGGAACAAAATACACTTTCTCTTTAAGATATGAACACTGAATACAAAGGTAATGATTCAATTTTTCGGAAAAAGAATCCAATATCCCAGTGAAATCACCAAAATGAACAAAAATCGGAGTAAACAGTCGCTTATAATATCGATCAAGGATGGGTCTATCAATAGACACTGTGAATTTTGCTATGACAGGACAATCGATCTCTAAAAAAACACTGTTGACTCCTTCAAGAAGCAATTTGTGGCCATCAAGCTGGTAAAAATCAGCAATATCTTGTCCTTCTTCTGTAATCCATAATTTAAAAACAAAACTACTTTTTAATATCGATTCTATAGTTTTGTTACATGCATTGATGGAAAAATCTCTCCTAAAACTCCCGCCAAAAAAATTATGAGATAATAATCCGCAATCTTTCATAAATTGGTTCGGAATCTCTAAAACACATCGAATATTGTCTAAAAAAACACTTTCTTCGGCAAAATCACAAGAAATAGTAAATTTAATCTCATATAAACTAAAAGAGGCCATTTTATTATATGTTCTAAAGCAAGGAAGATCTTAAAAGAATCATTACGAAACGGCGACATAAAACAATAAATGTCTGATCAAGTTTGGAACAGGTGCCGTAGCATTACGAAAGAGCTTATAGATCAGCCATTAAACATTTATTTTAGCAAACCAGTTGATCCTGATAAGGAGAACCTTGTTGGATATGATGAGAAAGTATCCAGAAAAATGGATCTCGATACAATCCGACAAAATCTTTCCAAAAACGAATATAAAACCCCACAAGAGTGGTATAATGATGTGTGCTTAGTATATGATAATGCAATGGCTTACCACAAAAGTGAGTCAATTTGGTACAAAATTGCCGATTACAACAAAAGAATATTCCTCAAAAAAGCATCAGGAATGATTTTTAATGATGTTAAAGAATGGTATGACAAAGTTACATTGAAGATGGAGAAACTTTCAAAGAAAATCTCAAATGCACCAATTCCACAGGGAATAGACCCGCTGCTTCCATCTGTTATCAAGAGATCAGAGCTAATGGCCCCACCAAGTGATTCTAAAGTCCCTGATCTCGTCGAAAAGCTGAACAGAGCTGTTCTAGACCCAATAATCAAAAAAGATGTCGTGTTCATACTAAAAGAACTCGAGCCTCAGGTAAACCTAGAGGATGAAACAACTGAAATAGACGCAGACAAGCTCTCACCCCACTCACTAAACGCAATCCAGCTCTACCTGGATGCTAGGGGCTAAATTTACCAGTCCTATCGTTCAGTTTATAAACGTAAACTAGCAAACTTTTCTGAGAATCGGTTAATGGGATAAAAGTGCCATTTACTAATGGCCGGAGGAAACGTTCCTGAATGGCAAAAGATGGTCGCTATCCCCGGAATGCTTTTATTCGGGACAGCGACTGTTGTTACCCAAAAATTCCTTTTTGAACAAAAATCAGTTGGTCGTTCTTGTTATACTAACCCTCATAAGTTTTCGAAGCCATGGTTCCAGACAAATTCTATGTTTATCGGTATGTGTTTAGCTTTAGTTGTTTATGAAGTTCAAAGATGTATGACGAAGAATGAAAACGATGAAACACAGTCTTTACAAACAAATGGTGATATTGGAGAAAATGAAGATTCAGGTCATTGGAAAATGTATTTTTATGTTGCTGGTCCTGCTCTTTGTGATCTTGTTGCTACTTCACTCATGAACATTGGTTTACTTTATATTCAAGCTTCAGTTTGGCAAATGCTTAGAGGTTCAATGGTTTTGTTCTCATCTCTCTTCTGTGCCTTTATTTTGAAGCGCCCACACTACCCATTCATGTGGTGGTCTGTTGCTCTTGTAATTCTTGCTCTTACCACTGTTGGTGTTGCTGCTGTTTGTTCAACAGGTGTTGGAAAGGCTGGTGTTACTCAAGGTCAAGTAGTTATGGCTATTTCTCTTACTGTTGGTTCACAGCTTGTTCAAGCTTCGCAAATTGTCGTTGAAGATTTCTTGCTTCATGATATGACTGCATCTCCAATTCTCATTGTTGGTCTCGAAGGTCTCTGGGGTACTATCACCACATGCCTTGTTTTCTTACCTTTGACTCAGAACATCAACAGTGTTGAAGGAAACGGAGTTCATGAAGACACAATTGATACTCTTCTCATGATCAAGAATAACTCAACACTTCTTATATTCGTGACTGTATATGTTATCGTTATATTGTTATATAACGTTACCGGTATGTTCGTCACAAACATCACATCTGCTGTCGTAAGAACAATTCTTGAAGGCCTCAGAACTCTTTGTATTTGGGTTGTTCAGCTTATCATCTTTTACTCTATCAGAGGTTCTAAATATGGTAAAGAACATTCCTCCCTTGGAGAAGAATGGACAATCTGGAGCTGGATGCAATTATCAGGCTTCCTTCTTTTGTTCACAGGTATGCTTCTTTACAACAAGATCATCAGATTGCCTTTCTTCAAGTACCCTGATGCTGTACCACCTCCAAAGACACAGGTTATTGATGATACACCTCTCAATTCCCAAGCATAAAAACTAGTTGAAGTTTACAATTTTTGGTGACCGTTTAATAATAAATTTCGCGCGGAAAATTGGCGCCAGAAAATAAAGGCGCCTCTCATTTGATCATGAATCAAGCAGCTCTTCGTTGCCGTATGAATTTCCCACATCTCAAGTCATGTGCATCTCCTGTTAAAGGCGATATGTTTGGAAGCATGAAGCCAGATATATTAGAGGAGCATTCAGTGAATTCGTCTCCTTTGTCGAAGTCCCCTTCCGACATTCTGGGCGAGCTAACTTCCCGAATCAGCAAGTCACCTAGGAAAAAGTTGTATTGTCCTCCTGTTATTGAACCGCTTGAAGCAGAAAAGCAAAAGGAGAAGGAAATTGGATTTTTGTTTTCTAATATTACTTGTACTTCTAGATTTGATCAGAACATTCCTGATTTTTTGAAAGATTTCGTCGTATATGCATACAAAGGAAGTGAAAATCAAGAAATTGCATGGGCTGATTTCAAGAAAACTGTTAATATTGTCAAAGAATGCGTAATTTCTTGTGCAAATATGTCATTTTTCCTAAATGGAGATGAAGTCAAATGTAAAGCCCATACTGGAAGCGCACAAAGGAAACTTGATCAAATTGCTGACGATTTTTCCAATATCTCTTTGGATAAAGTGATAGGACTGATTGATGAGCTTGTTTCTTGTGAGAGACTATCTATTTTTAGCTCAGATCGCTTTCACTATAGCGTTGTAACTCCCTTAATTATCCAGAGTTCAGAAATTGATTCAAGTAACGGGAAACTATTCCGTATAAGTGTTAATGGATACGTTTTCCCTTCTATAGCTGATTTGATCGAGAGAGGTAACCCGGGATCAGTGATCAAGAAGATCACAATGTTTTAACTAAAAGCTGTAATTTTAAACGTTCGCAATTATATGAAACCTAATGATTTTCCTCGAATTCCAGATCCTTTTGTTGGAATTCTGAGTATAAGTCTTCCGCAAAACTTCCGCGAATCGCTGACAAACCCAGATTTGATTGCTATTCATGATGCCTTAGGTTTTAAGAAAATAAACAAAAGGGACGTATATAAAATAGGATTGATGTTGGGAAATGGGAGTAGATACTCTGATGCAGTCAAGAATTTTTCAATCGATATTGCATTTTTGCCTGTAATGCTAAATGCAATATTGCTCTTTCAAGCTTCAGATGAAATTGAATCAATGTTTGTTGCTTATTTCATACTTTATTCATATGTGGCATGGGTTGTTTTATTAGATGAATCTCCTAATACATTGTATGTCCCAATAATTCTTGAGTCCCTATCAAAGATTACCAATTCACTACAAGGAGAACTTGCTGTGAATGCTTTTCTCAGATCTTTCTCTTATTATATTCAATACAAAGCAATCGATGATATTAATATGATGCTACCTACTATTACATTTTTCTATATTAAAACAAAAGAGATACCCAACTATTCATATGATCTGGTTTTTCAGATAATAGATATCATTCATGATCAATCAAATCATTATTTTGAATCAAAGTATCATGGTATTCTTGATTTGGTATCTGTTTTAATTGCCAAAAACGGAGAGAAATTCGAATCATGTCCCTTTTCTTCCATATTAAAAATGAAGCAGCAAATAATATCCCTAGATTCAAATGCTCTTTTGCTTTTATCCTCTTCATTGAAGTATTCACATGATGATAGAGCAGAACTACTTATTAATGAATTATCAAAATCCATGATTGATTTTGCTTTATCAGATTACCATCCTATTAATATTATAACTGTCAAGGAAGCTAACTATGTTTCTGTTAATCCAATTTCGAGTGAAATTGAGCCTATATTGACATTTAGCCCTGCAATTACATTTGTAGATGGACTGAATCTTATCAACGAGTTTAATATCCCCGACTCATATGATATTAAGGTGTATTTGGGAACAAAAACATCCCAAAATCTTGGCTATGTTTTATATTCGATTTCACAAACAGGTATATTTTTAAGAATCTTTTTTGATTGTATTAGGGAATACTTCGACAGAATTGAAGGGAAAAACCAAAAACTCATCTTATTGGCCATTGTTTTCTACATGTTTGAATGTGTAGGATCCAAATCAATATTTCCGTGTCTTTCTGATATGTTTTTGGATGGTATAATATATGACCCCTCAATTCTTTGCTCTGAAAAGGATCCTAATTCATATTTCTATAACTCATTACGTTCTTATTCTTTCAATATGATTATCAAAGAAGGATCTGAGTGCTTAATAACACTCATTGAATCATTATACAAATTTCCAGGACTCTTGTCTGAGTTTTTGCAGAGGTGTATAATGAGTATAAATATTATATATCCAATTTTTCTTGAATCGAAAAACCTAATTAATGTGTTAGTTAAGTATATGCTATATTATCAAAAACTGGACTACGAAAGAAATAACTTTGTGGAACAATCTCGACTGATGTTATTCCAGCTTATTTCTAGTCTTTTCAAAAACTCACAAATTGAGCAATTCTTCTTCCAGAATCCTGTATTCATATCTGCGTTTATATCTTTCTTGTTTGAGGAACCTGTTCGTCCTTTTATTATAACTACAATTAAAAGCTTCTTAACAAAAGACAATTCTGCTGAGCCATTAATTGGAATATTTTTATCAAACACAATCGAAATTGGAAAAAAGAGTATCCCCGAAGAGAGGAGTCTTTCAATGTTAAACTCTATTATACTATCCATGTCAGATGTCATAACGCATCAGCCATCTTTATCTAACCTGTTTTTAGCAATGTGTTCATCAATATCATCATCATTATCTAAGATTACCAAATCATCTTTATCCAGAGAGTATATCATGAATTGCCTAGCTTTTTTTGCATCATGTTCCCACTTTTTCTTCATGGAAGAAGAAGACAGGTTGAATTTGATTGATACTATTTTCGAAATATTTGATCATTCTCCTCCTTATGTATTATTTGAGAAACTTTGTCACATTGTTTCTGGTGGAACACTTAACTATGGATCTCCGAGTTTTATAATTCATCAACCTCATATATTAAATGTGGCATTGTCAGCCTTTATTAATAGCAATGAGATTAATCGGGTTCTAGTATTTATTAATTCTCTTTGTGAGTTCTCTCCTCATAATTGTATTGATTGTCATAGGTCAGAAATAGATATAATAATTCTTGATTCTTTAAAAGATATATGGTATGAAGACATCAGAAGTCGGACTGAATATGTTGATCTTTGTTTTTCTATACTTACAAAGATAGCAATCAAAATATCATCTCCATCAGTTGTTCATAAGTTTATTACCTTGCTTTGTCCTTTGGAAAATTCAGTTCTCCCTGTCTTTTTCCATAAAGTGATCTCAACAATGAGTACAATAGTGGCTTCTACTTTAAACACTCCACAAGCGTCAGTTCCTTTTGATCAAGATTGCATCAAATGTGATAAATCTTACTTAATGGAAGAAGGTTTTGTATTGGTTATGTGGACAAAAATTGATGAAAATATACTTAATAAGATACATATCATTCATGGACTGAATGAAAAGAACCAATCATTATTTAGGGTTTCAATAACCAATAATAGACTTGAATTTTATCAACTTTCGATGAAATCTGAGTCGTTATCAACAACCGAAGAATCGATTCCACTACATAAATGGGTTTTTATATCAATAATTTATCAAAAAACAAATGGAGGAATTGAAATAACCCCACAAATCAATTGCATTAATCAAACACAGATATGTTTCCCTCTGCCATGCACAAATTTGATGCAAAATATTACTTTTGGAGGTTCCATAAAATCTAATGAATCCATAATATCATTGGGAGGGATAGCACTATTTCCTTGTCTTGATCATGACAATATATTTCGGATATTTAACCATGGTCCTTCATATATTGGTAGAGAATTTCTTGTGCCGTTTTATTCTTTTATTCCATCTGAGTCATCATTGCAGCATAATCCTACATTTACGACAATTCTATCCAGTAATTCAAAGCTTAGCACATTAATTCCCGTTTTTTCTTTTGAATCTTTAAGTACTCCTTCTTCTGATCATTCAACAACACTCTCCGAAAAAGTAATTGAAATACTATCAAATGCATTGCTCTCATCCGAAAATGCAGAGAATGATTTTTATAACAATAATGGCTTTTTGATTATTTCTCATCTTCTTCTTGATGGATCATTTGAGAATATTACTTATCAGTTATATTTGAGCTTTTTTTCATTATTACAAATGCTTCGAACTCCAACTTTACAAGAAAGTCTTTTTAAATCAATATTAACAAATCTCGATATTTGGATTGTAGCAATTCCATATGATCTATATAGGATCATCCAACATTGGTCAAGAGTATTATTCCCTGCTACCCGTGCTATAACACAAAAGTGTTTGCCATTTTCATCTTTTTTAAATCAGTTTTTCATATTTTTCAGCACAGACATCAATGGGAATATTCACGACTGTTACCACTTAGAGAAGAGAAAAAGAAATAATAGTATTGATTTGGAGAGAATTCGAAAACTGTTTGCCGATACTATTCTGTTTTTAGCTTCAAATCAATTTGAAAAGCAAGATTTCACATTGTTAATATGTCATATTATTCATTGCAATGATCATGGAATGGTTAAATCATTGATTGAACTATTAGGTAAGATGGCTAAAGGTACACCATCTCCTTTTTTATTGCTCGAAGATAAGGAACTTCTGCAGAAGCAAATGCATTGCTTGCTATCTCTTAATTCGGTAATGATTACCCAAAATGTTATTGAGATAATTGTTACCCTTCACCAGAGGTCAATAGTTGGCTCTCCTGATCTATGTGTAGAAATATTTGCCCTGATGCTTACGCTACATAAATCTGTGATTTCTGATGAGTTATTTGATTGGATTAGGTGTTGTGGCATCAAACAATCACCATATTTGCTTTCATTGTGTTTTTGGATGTCATATAAGCTTGGTCAGGATCATATTACTGTATTGGTTGCTGATTTGGATAAGTCTTTAGACTACTCTGTAGATCCTAACTGGCTATTTTGGCCACTATTCGTATCATTACAGTATTATGGTGAAACATCAAAGAGGATTTTCCGATTTTTATTCAATTCGTCTCCCGAAAAATGGATTAAAATAGTCGAAAATGCTAAGTCTCTTTGCATTTTTCTTGGTTTGGAGTATCATAAATACATAGTCCAAATGGCAGAAACAGTAATAGAGACAGCTCTTAATAATCAGGATTCTTTTGTAATTGAACATATGTTTTATGTGTTGTTTTATCATTGTTACTATCTTAGCTGTAAAGGACATATTGAATCATATTATTCAAACAAACAAGAATCAGGCCAAGGAATTTCCATTCTTGAAGATTGTTCTGAAGTATCAACTGAAGATCTGTTTAATAAGTTTTGTAATGATAGTATATCTATATCAGCTAAAACAAGATTTGGAATTCATACTTCAAATGGTGAATGGAAAGATATTGATCTTCTGAAATCTGCTTTAGATATATATTTTTTAAATCCAATTAATTGTGTAGAACATATTGTTATGATTTTCCTTTTTTCGATTGTTCATTATGATCCTGAGTATGTCAAAGAAAAACTATCTATTTTTAAAGTTGCGAAAATGTTGAAAAAAAAACTTGATACATTGGTTAAATTGGTTGAGATTCAAATACATACGAAACTGAAGGATTATTTTTGGGGTTTACCTATTGGGGGCTATTTAGATGATTTGGGGAAATACATAACAACTATTCCCCTTCCATCAAGTAATAATTTATCTAGTAATATCCTTTTGATTCAAAATCTAATTTCTTCTGCCATTTTGTACTTTCAAAAAGTATCACTATTTGAGTTTTATTCTGCTGATATTTCTGCAAGATCTCTTAATACGTCATTATGTAGCATCCAAACGGATTTTCAGAAAAATAGGAAATTATGGATTTCCCTTTGGGAGTGTTTGACAATAAATAATGCTCCATGGGAGTCTGCTCTTCCAAAGCATGCACTTTTGGTCAGAGATCCATCCTCTTGTTTTTCATATTGTCCATATAGAACTATAAAAAGTTTATTTGATAATAGCATTCGGTTTCAAGGACTCAGTATTCCATCAAGATTTGATTTGTGTGATAACCCTGTTTCATTGATGAAAATTGGAGAAACCACCCCAAGTTTTGCATCAATGGCAACCCTTATTGATGTTTCTGGCTATTCCAATATAATATTCTCATTGTTTATTGATAAAATTGTCTTAACATATGATGATAATAATTGTGTTTCTTACTTTTTGGAAAATATATCTCTTGTAATGCCTAGAAGAATAAGTCACATTCAATCTGCAATTGAATTATGGATTAATACTGGAGAAACATTGCTCTTGAATTTCAGAGGATCTAGATCCCGAGATATTGTGACAAGAATAAAAGCTAACAAAGCGATTCCACAATTAGAAGCACCATCGATTGTATCTCAATCATGGGTAAAGGGAAAGTTGTCTAATTTTGAGTATCTTATAAAAATCAACATGTTATCAGGTAGGACGTTTCATGATTTATCTCAATACCCAATTTTTCCTTGGGTTATTAAAGATTATGAAAGCGAAGCTATTGATATTAATAATCCAAGTATTTATAGAGATTTTTCTAACTATATGTACTATCAAAATCCCAATAATGAAGAACATATTCAGAAACTTGAAACAGAATCTTTTTTGTTTAATTATTCTGTTTTGTACCCTAGTATTGTATGCTCATATTTAAACCGTATTGAGCCTTATAAATCTATATCTCTTTCATCTGAAAAAATGCAATTTGATTCTATTAGTGATATCTTTAATGAAACATTAACAAATAACACCGAATTGATTCCCGAGTTTTATTATTTCTCTGAGTTTCTATCATCAAATAAAAATAATATAAAACTACCGAAATGGGCAAAGAATCCATTGGATTTCATATATATCAATAGGAGGGCACTAGAGTCAAATCATGTTTCCCAGAATTTACATTTATGGATAGATTTAGTATTTGGAGTAAATCAAATTGTTGAGGATTCCCAATTTGATTATGTTTTTCATCCCTATTTATATGAGTCTATTTGGAAAAATCAATCTTTAATGACAGATGAAACGAAAGAAGCTGTTGAAAAAATGAAATTGATTCATGGTCAAGTTCCTCCAAGAGTTTTCGGAAATAAACACCCTCGTAAAATAACAGAGAATAAGTCTAATCAAAATTTTGGTGATTCTGTTTGCATCGGATCAATTGGAGAGTTTGTAGATATGGTCATTGATTACCATACTAATACTGCCCTATCAATGAAAATCGCAAAGATTGATAATCACATAATGAATTGTCTTGTGAAAAATGATAATAGCACAATTGAAATGATATCATCGGAAGAAATAATTAGAAATGACAATTCTGGTGGGATTCTCAGATTATTTGATTCAAATAGTCTTCTATACATCAAAGATTTCCCTTTCCTTTTTGAGAAAGAGAAAAAAATACAAAAACTATCGGTTTACCAAGTGCAATGTTTTGCTCAGTCTGATTCTTTTTGTATGTTTGTTCACTCAAATGCAGAGATAGCAATTTACCACAAAAAAAATATGCATAGGGTTTCCAAAATCATTCCTTACTATAACAATCGTGCTGTATCATGTTTCATTTGTGAAGAGTTTCATGTTTGTGCAGTTCTGTCATCGAAGGGAGATGTAGTGCTTCATTCAATTCATGGAAATGACTTTGTCAGAGTTGCCAAAGTTGGGAAAATGGTTCATCGATTTATTCATATTACCCCATCCTGGGGATTTGTTATTATTATTTCAGTACAAATTATCAATCATAAAAAGAATCCAATGATATCATTACTATCAATCAATGGCGAAATGATCAGGCAAATAGGGTTTAAGTATGAGATTGACAAAGTGATTTCTTTCAAATCATATAAAGGTTTTGACTATTTGGTTCTTGCTACAGTACATGGAAAAATCTATTTCTGTGAAGCTTATACTCTAAGTATTGGTAAATCTATCATGGATGTTAAAGATGAGGTTGGGTTCGTTGATTATAATGCCGAGCAATCAATGCTTGTTGTGGTTACCAAGAGAGGTGATGTAATACGGAAATATTATGAACTTGTGGAATAAATGTTGTTTTATTGTATTTTAATTTCCCAATCATCTTTAAGTGGAAGGTTCAAAGAAGAAATCGATAGAACTCCATTTTCAAATGAGCTATTGATGAAGTTTTCAGGGCATCCTTTGGCACCGAAAACAATAACCCTTCTGATTGTCAAGTTATCAACGGACTTAGGAATTGATGCTTGGTTTGAAGAACCTTTAGTATTCTTAAGCAATCCTTTTCCAACTTTGAAAACTCTATGAATAAATGATCCTTGTGCAAAATCAAATGTCTCACCATCATCGAAATATACTTCACCTTCAGCAAGACCCTTTTCGCCAAGAGCGACAACAAGACATAGTGGCTTAGAATATGTTTCAAGGGCTGACTCTCCATGTTCTTCAAACATAGTGATGATCTTCCCACCACGGATAAAAACAGGTGTCTGAAGAATATTTGGTGTAAAAACCTTATCAGATGTTAATTCTATACCAGTGTCGAACTCGTACCAGATACCTGGTGGCTTAGTGACATGAACTGAATCTTCAAGAGTTACGCAAGGAGCAACAAGAATAGACCCACCGATAAGAACTTCGTTGCTTACATAATGCATCTTTTCGCTGGTTGGGAATTCTGTCCACAATGGACAAACTGGAGGCAAACCTGTCTGATTTGTGATCCAAGTTGAGGTGTACCATAATGGTAACATCCTATATCTTGTCAATACTGCTGATTTAAGAGCCTCAAAAACTTCATCTTCATATAAATATGGTTCTCTTCTCAGTGACTCAAAATGACAGTGCTCACGGAATAAGGGATAAACCCATGAAGCTGTTTGGAACCATCGAGCAAGAAGAATTGGTGTGCAAGACTTGAAGAATCCTCCAACATCTGCACCAGTAAATGGCATACCTGCTAATCCACTCATTGTAACCATCGAAAGTGATAGTGCAAGATGTTCCCAAGAAGCAGTGTTATCACCTGTCCATGTCCATGTGTATCTTTGACTTCCAGCAAAGAATGACCTTGTAAGGACAAAAGGTCTTTTGTTTTGAAGGGAATCGCGATTTATTAACCCTCTAAAAGTACCTGCAGTATTCATGACACCATATAAATTGTGAACTTCTCTATTTTCATATCCACCAAAATGTATTGCATCCTTGGAAAACGATGACTGATCAGTATCAAATATTGAAGGTTCGTTCATATCATTCCAAAAGAAGACATTCGGTGCAGCAGTGTCAACTTCATACTTGTATTGATCTGCCCACCATTCTCTTGTTTTTGGATTAAGAAAATCTGGCCAAACAGAAATCCCTGGCCAGCATTCACCGATAAACACATTTTTCTCGTTATCTTTAACAAGAAGATCTTTTTCAGTGGCTTCTTTGCTTTGTCTGTGCCAATCACTGTTAACTGGAAGATGAGGATCGGATAATCTAATCATATAACGTTTCTTTGTTTGAAGATCAGTAATGATTTCTTGGGGGCTTGGGAAAGTATCAGGATCAAAACCAAAAGGAGATCGGTTATTCAAATGATCTACATCCAACCATATTGCATCAAAAGGAATTTGAACTTCATCTAACCCGCGGATAACCATTTGTACTTCCTGTTGAGTTTTATATCCCCATCGGCATTGATGATAACCTAAAGCAAACACTGGGGGCATTGCAGGTTTTCCTGTTAATGAAGTATAATGAGATATTATATCTTTGTACTCTGTGGAATAAACAATAAAATCTAAAAACCCACCTTCACTGATGTATCTCATTTTACGACCAACATCAGTGGTACTAATGTTAACAAATGTATCCGATGGATTGACCCAAAAAATACCTGTTGTCATTACAGGAGCATGTGCCACAACAAAAGGAATTGATGCATAAAGGTGTTGTGGTTTGTTGTGCTTATACTCGTATGCATCAGAATTGAAGAGGCGAATTGGGGTTTCATGTGTATCTTCCAAATTCATGGGAGTTGCCCTTTCAGGAAGACCAGAAAGCTCCATTCCTGGGTATGGGAATAAAAAGTCAACACCAACAGCTGTGGGTCCATTTGGAATAGAATCGGTATACTCTCCCAAAGTTTCGGGTTGAATAGTGTTGTTATGATGTTCAAACACCATTTGTTGGCCAGGGTTAACTGTGACGACAGCTTTTCCAGCGGATTTAACTTCAATTACGAATGGTGAGAAATGGATTGTTGCAGTTGTTTCATTTTTACAAACAAGAATACTTTTAGCCTTAGACATTGTGTGGGTAATAGCAGCACGCTTATTAATAATGCTCTGATCAACAACAATATGTTCTTTTGATAAATCAAACCTCTTAAAGTTCTCTGGTTCTGTTGGATCAACTCTGATTCTTAAACCACCATAAAAAAGTTGATATACCCTCAATTTCAAACCAGAATGCTTATCGTTAATCAATAAATCACCAGAATACTCATTATCAGAAAAAGCTACTGTTTGTGGGTCCAAATCCCATTTCCCGACTTTTTCCAAGTTCTCAAAGCAAAACCTCATGTTATTGCATCTCCGGAATATACTTTCGTCACGGCACAAAGTCAGCGCCAAGAATTGCGCAAACATTTTTATGATTGAATACCGGTAGAAAGTGTCGACCAATTGTTGTTCTGTTTTGAAAGAAATTATGAAGAATAGGATTTAATCAAATGCCAAGAAGGCTGAATTCTTGTCGTCGGATGCGGATGATCCTTTGGATATATCGCAAAGGCGAAGGTATCCAATTAAGCCTAGAGGCAATAGTTCTGTAATAGTCTGTTCAATTAAGAAAATAATCAAATATGCATTGCTAAACTCACTCTTTTTCTGTATTTCTGTATTTCTTTTAGATGCAAATATCATATGATATGTCAGAATGCAAAATGGCCTAAATATCAGAGCAATGATAAGCATTACACATAGCCAAAACAATCTACCCTCAACAGATGCATAGCTTGGGCATGCTGTCTCGAAAAGCTTTGATATTTTGAATAAATAAATAATAAATGCGATAGCAATAACAATATCTCTCACTGTAGCTATCATAGCTTCTGCCATGTGCGCTCCATCAACAGTTGTGCCTCCAATATGGGAATTAGCCGCAAGGAGCATAAATATAAAGCTGGTAATAAAACCAATGATGATACCAGTGAGCAAACTCAAGAGAATTGTCTTACTGGTTTTGTAAAAGCCAACAGAGTTTCTGTCCAAAAATGTCAGGCACACTGAACACCATGAAAAGAATATAAAACAATAGGCAATAGATGTCATATATCCAGGTATACCACCAGGTAAAACCGAATACATTCCCCAAAGGGTAACATTGCTGTTAGGTTGACCACTGGGAGCTGAAACGTATCTTGTATTAAAATTATAACTCAAAAATACACCACAAACTAAAAGACCCAGCCCTTTAACAAAAACACAAATTATATAGCTGATTTGAGCAGAAAATTTCCCATGCTCTTGACCATACTCATTTTTCAGTTCAGAAAAAGTAAAAATTACATAAATAATAGCAAAAAGAATCAATATTATCCCTAAAACATAATAGGTAAACTTCCAGCCATCAATCGCCTCGTTGTAAAATGAAATACCAGTCGCCATAGAAATGAGCCGATGAGTTTGTTTTCTGAGGAGTAAGTGTAAAGCAAAGAATGTTTGACAAAGGAGGTTATATTCAATTTGATCTTGATTCTGAATCAGGGTAACCATAAACTGTGATTTAATCAATACAATGACATTCAAACGATTGATATTGAAAAGTGACATTCTCGGTAGAAATTTGTGTTAAACATGATTTGAATGGATGGTTAAGATTGACATTTCTAAGAATAGCATTAAGAGAATTAAACAATGCATTGGTTTATGATAAATGGATAATTAGTGGGTCTTCATTTTTTACGGGTGGCTAAAAAAAAGGGAGGAAAGTAAAATTATTTAAATTTGGAAATCTAGAAAGTGGCATACATCTTCTGAAAAAACTTGATCTGCCAGTTGTGTTTCTCAACATGTGCCTCATTGTACCAAAGAAAAGGATAGACTTGAACTATGTAATCCAGAATTATTGATTAAATCATGACTATGGAATAGAAAACAACATCAAAGTGAACTAATCCTATTGAATGTTTTCCATGTAATGATTATTCAATTGTTATTAGAAGCCCTAGCTTTTATTCTGGTTGATTTTCGAATAATTAGTATATTCACTACGAGTTTGGGACATTATTGAAAAAGGCTTTCTGATCTATTCGTCATAATTAACAAAGAATATAAAAACTCGTCCAAAAATGTGTTAAGTATAGCTATGAATGCGACTGGGTTGATTCAATTATGTTTTTGGACAAATATTAAATCATAATCCCATTTGGACAAACTATCAAAAACAGGAAAAGCCCCATAATGATCCCACACACAGTTAATGCTCCCTATTTTTCATACAAGGAGGAAATAACTTGTATGAATATTAAAATCATATTATTATGAATCGATATATGAAATTAAAACAATTTCTTATCATAGAAGTTAACGATGATGATAACAACAGCTTTGTGCGGAAAACATCATGAAAACTGTTTGTGATATATCAAACTTGAATAAAATTCAAGTTTTGTAGAGGTAGAGAATTATTTAACGTTGTTTCAGACTATTATCTTAACAATAACATTCAGTCGCATTTTCAATATTCTGCAATATGTTAGAAGGATGATCAGAACTTGAAATGTGTTATCCATAACCTTAAAAAATTCACATTTTACGTAATTTTTCAACATGAGATCATTTTTCATTCAAATGAATGTGTCACTTTTGATAATCCAGATTTGAATAGTTTTAACAGCCCTCAAAAAATTTAAATTATTTCTCATGTGATAGTTTATACCCCAGCATTTTCGATTTTCTGAATCTCTTCAACGAGTATCTTTTGGAATATTAGATATGCTTTTTCATAAAGTTTTTCCACAAGAGATGGATTCTCGACATACATTGCAACTAATGCATGATATGCACCTTCTTGTTGTCTGTATCTAAAATATGATCTGCATATGACAAATATTACCATGCTCATCATAATACTTGAATACTTTTGTAAAGTGAATTCATATACATAATGATATTGATTTAAGCAAAAAAGTCCAACCATACAAAACAAATATATGTCATAGAAACAAAAACTAAAGAAATTACAGTGCTTAATGAGTAAATCTCCTCTAGTTTGTTGCTTGAGATTCTTAAGTCGTTCATTTGCTTTTTCGATTGGTAAATGGAATATGTTAGTATATGCGCATGACATTGGATCAAAATCCGCAATTCTGTTTTCTATCAATTCATTTCTCAGGCACTTAAATGGACTATTTATGTTTGACACATAATCATAAAAATTGAAAACAGAGAAATTTGTTATTAAGAGGTTCTCATTTGTTGGATTAGTATTCATTGTGAATTGTTCCTTTTCAATATCTTTCAGAAGTACATCGATCGAAGAAAGAACAAAAATTAAATTCCCGATATCAAAGACCATACATATCAAGAGGAAAAGAGATATAATATATAGAATTGGGTAATTCCTTAATTGGAAAACTGACATTGCTAGTAATGATATTAAAAAAGAAAAACCAGTTGGGGCTTTGAAATCATAAAAACAAGAATAAATTTCCCTTTGAATACGATAGGCTTTATAATTGAATATAAACCAAAAAATCCTGACTAAAATAACTCCTAATAACAAATATAACTGAGAAACCCCTGATGTGTTCCACAAAGCCGCCAAAATAATAGGAGTGGTGAATTGATTTAATAATACAATAAAGAAGGCCATACAACAACATATTTTATCATATAGATAAGAAAAACCCAACATCGCCACTGGAATTGATATATACTCATGCAAAACTTTGGGGCTAATATTTAAATAAAACACTGTCGAAAAAAGCACAAATAGAATGGATATTATAACAATTCGAGCATATGTCCACCAATTGCTTACTTTTAAAAGGTTTCCCTTATACATATTAGGCATACTTTCAACTATTTTTCCATTATATACTTGTTGTCTCGTCTTCATATCGTTACTAAAAAACCAGTTAATAAAACCGAATTCGGGGTCGATTGAACTCAATGTTCCATTATTTGGACCCTCTTGAGTACCACTGATTTGGGCTGAATTAATCATACAAATGGCAGTTTTATGACTTCTCAAATTGAACAAAATTCTGTTGAAACAGTTAGTGACAAAATTAAAAAAAATCCAGTTGATGAATTGATTTGTTTGGCTATTAAAATTTATGCTCTATAAACTCTCATCAATAAGTTTCAGACAATCAAGCCAAAAACTCCACTTTAGGTGTGTTTTTTGGGGAAAGATTTTTCCTATTTGGGGAATTCTTTTTCATATATTGGGGAATCAATGTTTTTGAAAACCTTGTTTTTTTGACACTTGAAATTAATTATTGGGTATCTGTCGGAATGTGATGAGTATTACCTGTTTT
>Ga0209639_1001878_pt1 | contig 18552 bp, 17 predicted proteins | sample EPASupsiteHSE605_FD_187268 | JGI IMG/M metagenome (GOLD analysis project Ga0209639, IMG submission 187268) | Bioremediated contaminated groundwater from EPA Superfund site, New Mexico - Sample HSE6-05 (SPAdes) (version 2) | ecosystem: Environmental > Aquatic > Deep subsurface > Groundwater >...
CCTTTGACAATCTCTCCGGGCGCATGATCTCCGCCCATGGCATCAACGGCGATTTTCATCCACGACATACCCCCTTTCTCTCATTATATACAGAAAACTTGGCTGACGCCAAGCTTTGATCTGTTTTTTCGAGTACTCTAACTTATTATTCACCCATAGAGATGACTTCTTTGCCATTGTAATAGCCGCAGTTCGCACAAATATGATGCTGAAGCTTCTGTTGATGGCACTGGGGGCATTCCACAAGATTAGGAACGGACAGCTTATCCATTGCTCTGCGCCTGCGGACTCTAGATTTGGATTGTTTATTTTGATGAACACCCATTGATATTACACCCCCTTATTCCATTTGGATAATATTTCTAAGCGAGGATCAATATCCTCAGTGGAGCACGAACAAGGATTCACATTGCGGTCAGCGCCGCATTTCAGACAGAGCCCCCTGCAGTCTTCAGAACATAAGAACTTTAAAGGAAGCTGAAGCAGCATATGCTCTACAATCCTGTCGTCAATTGGGAATTCGTCCTTTTCAAAAACCAGCATGCTGTCGTCTCCGGCTTCAGAAGCAAATTCCGCCGGGACCCATTCGTCTTCGAAAGCAATTTTCAGGTTATACGAAAATTCTTTCAGACATCTGGAACAACTAACAGCAATCACAGACGATATTTTCCCATTCACCAAGAGTGATTTGCCAACATTTTCAGCTTTTAATTCCACTTCAAGCGGGGATAAGAAACGATAAGACTCATTTCCGAGCTGCAAAGGTGGAAAATTTTCTTCATTAAAACTAAAAGTTTTTGACCCACCCTCGGCCCGCCTTAATTGAAAAACATTGACGATCACCAGCAATCACCTCGATATGCAACAACTGTAATTATAGTTATCACTTTTTTCTTTGTCAAGAAAGGATTACATCTTCTGGATGATTTCCTCAGTATCCAAGGCAATCATAAGTTCTTCGTTTGTCGGGATAACCATGACCTTGCATCTGGCTCCCCACTTGGAAATGTCCACTTCTTGCCCTCCTGCCGCTTCATTTTTCTCATCGTCAATACTGACACCGATGCAGTCCAGCGTATCACAGATTGACCGGCGAATTAAAGGAGAGTTTTCTCCCAGTCCGGCTGTAAATATGATCCCGTCGACGCCGTCTAGAATTGCAGCATAGGCACCGATGTATTTTTTAACGTCATGAACAAAAACATCCAGGGCAAGCTGGGCACGGTAATTGCCTTCGTCAGCAGCTTTCTGTAAATCGCGGAAATCACTGCTGACTCCCGAAAGGCCAAGTACGCCGCTTTTCTTGTTTAACAGAGCATTGACTGCATCCCCGGAGATCCTTTCTTTTTTCATGATAAACGGGACAATGGCCGGATCAAGATCCCCCGACCGGGTGCCCATCATCAGCCCCTCCAGCGGGGTGAACCCCATGGAATTCTCGATTGATTTCCCATATTTTACGGCCGTAAGCGATGATCCGTTACCCAGATGGCAGCTGATCAGCTTTAACTTTTCCAGCGGTTTGTCCATGACCACCGCGGCCCGCTGGCTGACATACTTATGTGAGGTCCCATGGAAACCGTATCTGCGGATCTTGTACTTTTCATACAGCTCGTAAGGTATCCCGTAGATATAAGCCTCCGGAGGCATCGTTTGATGGAAAGCCGTATCAAACACGGCAACCTGTGGTGTCTCGGGCATCATCTGTTCGCAAGCAATTATTCCTGCCAGGTTGGCTGGATTATGAAGCGGTCCAAGTTCAAAACACTCTTCAATCGCCTGTTTGACCTCTGCATTCACAAGCACGGAGCCGGACACTTTTTCTCCGCCATGGAGAACTCTGTGCCCTACTGCATCAATTTCTTCCAGGGACGCTAAAACACCGAAATTCGGATCGATCACAGCTTGTAAAACCAATTTGATCGCAGCTGTATGATCCGGCAAATCAGCAACAATGACCTCTTTTTCTCCACCTTTCGGACGATGCGTAAGCATCGCTCCGGGAAGCCCGATTCTTTCCACCAGGCCTTTTGCCATCGCACTCTTCGTTTCCATATCCATCATCTGGTATTTGAGCGATGAGCTGCCGCAATTTAGCACGAGAATCTTCACAAATTACACTCCTTTACTCTCTTCCACCAATCAAGATACATTACCTATATTCGTATTGTATTTTTTTCTTTTTCTTATCTTTGTATACTCCGGTTATATAAATCACATATAGGAATACCCTAAATATGAGTGAAATAAGTAAATGATATATAAACTGATTATAAAGAGTCTATCACATCTTTGTGCCCTGTCAACCCCAGTTTAGTGTTCCATTCCTAATACGCTAAAGGATGGTGACGACTGCCTTGCCATTCCTGAGAATCCTGCTCTTTTTAATACTTGCCGCCTGTATGTTCATTTATCCTCAGGAAGTATTGAGTTCTGCCTCCAAAGGCTTAACGCTTTGGGTAAATTATATCTTGCCGGCCTTATTTCCATTCTTCATTGTCTCTGAACTTCTTCTGCAGCTTGGCCTGGTCAACTTTCTAGGAGTCTTGCTCGAACCACTGATGCGTCCTGTTTTCCGTCTGCCGGGCAAAGCCTCTTTTGTTTTGGCCATGACACATACTTCGGGGATTCCGATCGGAGCGATACTGACATGCAAACTCAGGAAAAACGGAGATATTACACGGATCGAAGGGGAAAGACTTCTTGCTTTTACCAGCAATCCCAGTCCAGGTTTTATGTTCGGGGCAGTGGCGTCGGGGATGCTTGGAAACCCTGCCCTGGGTATCATTATTGCAGGATCTGTTTATCTCGCCAACCTGCTGGTCGGTTTGATTTTTCGTAATTATGGTGTTTCATCCGAAAAGGCCATTCCAAGAACATATTCTTCCTGGAGAAAGGCTTTGCGTGAATTAAAAAACCTCCAACAAAACAATAAAACCATTGGCGCATTATTGGCTGATGCAGTCAGGGAAAGTACGTCAACGATTATCCTGGTTGGAGGATATATCATTTTTTTCTCTGTAATAACCCATCTTCTAACAGTAACGCATCTGAGCTCCGTTCTAGCCGACACATTCCATTTCCTCTCGGCCGAATCCATTTCTGTGCTGGAAGCCAATGCTATCATCCAGGGATTCCTGGAAACCACCTTGGGATGTAATGCAGCCGTCCAGGCCTTTTCATCCCTGAACAGCAAGATTGGGGTTCTGGCCTTGCTGCTTGGATGGGGGGGGATTTCTGTTTTTGCACAGGTATCCAGCTTTACGGCGTCGACAGATCTTCGGCTCCTTCCATTTGTAGCCGGTAGAACCATCCATTCCATTTTGGCGCTTCTGATCAGTCAGCTGCTGCTAAAATTCAGCAATATTCCAACCTCCGGCCTCCCTGTACAGCTAACTGGAGGTGATGCTTCCTGGCTGTTGTCCTTAAGATGGAGCAGCCTGTATTTTTGCCTATGCAGCTTGGCTCTGTTTTTCATTGTCTTCATGATTGGAATATGGAAAAAAGTGCACCGCCATTAAGATAAATTTGTTTATTCCTGCTCCATGGTCTGAACCCGTTCATCCCAGCGGGCCATGGCATTTAATTCTTCCCGGCTGGCTTTGATGGATTGAAAAGCCTCTCCCATTTTTGATTCAATATCCTGAAGCAGATCATCGGAATATTTCAAAGCGCCTAATTTTACTTCGCGGGAATACTGCTGCGCCTTTAAGACAATTTCTTCGGCATAAGCCCTGGATTGAGCAACAATCTCATTTTCCTGAAGCAGTTGGTCAGCCTGCTTTTGCGCCCGGTCTACAATTCTCTGCCCATCGCTGCGGGCTTCTTCCATATAGCGGTCTCTTTCAGCCAAAACATAATTCGCCTGTTTGATTTCCTCGGGCAGAACGGAACGAATTCCATCCAATATTTCTAATACTGTTTCTTCATCAACCATGATCTTGCCGGTCAAAGGCACCTTGGTTCCATGGTCAAGCACTTCTTCCAACTGTTCAATGAGATCAATCAAATGATTTTCCAAAGGAATTATCCCTCCTCATGCTCTTCTTTGTTCTGAATAAACCATAACCTGGTATCTCCATATTCTCTTGTTAACCTTATCTCCAGTGGATCTATCGCATCATCAATGGTTTCGTCTGAAGAAGTTTCAATGATAATGACTCCACTGGGATTTAACACAGGATGCGTCTGCAAATAGGCAAGGGCCATGTCGGCCAGTCCCCGCCGATAAGGCGGATCAAGAAAAATTAAGTCAAAGCGTTCCTGAACTGCTTGTTTAAAAAAATCCATTGCGTCCATCCGGAGTATGCTGGTCCTTGGTGCTGCCCCTAGAATTTCGGCATTCTTTCTGATTGTCTCCAGGGCTGAAGTATCTTTCTCAACCAGAACAGCATGACGGGCCCCCCTGGACAAAGCTTCAAAGGAAAGGTTTCCGGTTCCCGCAAAAAGATCCAGGACTCTGGCGTTCATTACCTTGCCGGCAAGAATATTGAAAATCGCCCCTTTGACTTTATCGGAAGTCGGACGGGTATCCATGCCTTTAACAGTTTTTAAATTGCGGCCTTTCCATTGCCCTGAAATAATTCGCACGATGTTTAGTCCTCTGGATATGATGTCTTCACTTTATCCTTTTATTATACAGTGATCTAACCTGATTTAAATATTTTTTTACATGATACTCCCATTTTCTAAGTATATCATATCTGATTCCAAACGAAAAACATATTATTCCATTCCAGTACCTAATGAATCTCTGCCTGAATCTCTTGAATCTCCAATTAATATTTCATTTGATGCGCAATTTGAATTTGCCACTTTATCTTTTACTCATTTATCTTTAACTCATCAATCTTCCTGATTTGAATATCTGTGTTAGAAATCCAACATACTAAGACAGATTTAAAAAGGAGCTGCTGCCGATATGAAATTATCGAACAAATCAAGCTTTCTAAAAAAAATGAATATTTCTCTCGACCTGGCGGTGGAAGCCCATGACTTGCTGCGGGGAGAAAGCGGCCAGGAGATAGCGGGCGTCATCATGAAAAAAGAAGAACTTCAAGAGGCAACTGTCACCGCAATTCAAATCACAAATGCCAAAGGCGAAAAAGAATTGGGCAGGCCTAAAGGAAATTATATTACAATTGATGCTCCTGATATCAAAGAAAACAACTACCAGCAGCACAATAAAATCGTTGCAGTATTAGCAAGGCATCTCGCCGGATTGTTTAATTTTAAGGAAGATACCAGTTTTCTGATCGTTGGTCTTGGCAATTGGCAGGCAACTCCAGACGCACTTGGGCCCAAAGTTGTCGAGAAAATCATGGTCACCCGTCACCTTTTTCATTATACCCCCGAAGAAATTGTGGGGAAAATGCGCCAAGTGTCAGCGATATCACCTGGTGTGCTTGGACTGACCGGAATCGAAACGGCGGAGGTAATCCGCGGACTGGTTGAACATGTCCGCCCGGATTATGTGATCGCGATCGATGCCCTGGCCGCAGGTGCTCTGGATAGAATCGGCACAACCATTCAATTAGCGGATACCGGGATCAATCCTGGTTCCGGAATTGGCAATCACCGTAAAGGGCTCAATGAAGAAACCCTTGGCTGCAAAGTCATTGCTATCGGCGTTCCGACTGTTGTCAATGCTGCAATCATCGCGCATAAGACCATCGAAGAGCTTTTTGAACAAATGGAATCCGAACCTTCCCTGGCCAAAATCTATCAACAGGAAAATGAACAGGTCTTGATGAATGTCATGCAGAAAGCTTTGTCGCCTTACGAGGGTAGTCTGATGGTTACACCCAAGGAGGTCGATGAATTAATTGAAAGAAGCGCCAAAATTATTGCTGCAGCGATCAACCAGAGCATTCATCCCGGAATTGACAGCCATAATTTTGAGACCTACCTCCATTAAACAATCTACCTTTTTACATCGACCCGAATAACTATCCTGATTATAAGAGAAAGAATATCCTTTAACCGTAACTAAAAAACCTTTTGTTGCAGCATATCAATCAATGCTTCAACAGAAGGTTTTTTATTCCGTATCTCGTCATTCGTAATTCGTCATTCTTTATTCTTTATTCGTTATTCGTTACGTCTTCTCTGTTTTTACTTTTTCTTTTTGTTTTTTTCTGGGGAAGACCCATCTCTTGCGCAATTTCATATTTAAGATTTTCCAATTCACTTGCCGTATCTTTTTTCGCCTCTGTCATACCCTCTGCCTCCTTGAAAGTTCTGCATCAATCCGTGACTGGGATGTGCCGACAAGGAATAGTATGAGCCTGTGCAAAAAAATCATACGTACTGTGACTTGTTTAGAGTATAAAATTACTCTCAGCACTAATTCACTCCGATTTTTTCTTTGGGATAAAGGCGGCTGACTTCCTGATAGGCTTTTTCGTATTTTTGAGGATCTTTCAGAACCTTTTGAAGCAGTTGATAGGCTTTTTCAACCAGTCTTCCGTCAGTTCCCAGGTCTGTAAGCTTTAACTCCGGTACGCCATGCTGGCGAAGCCCAAGCAGCTCTCCCGGGCCCCGGATCTTCAAATCCTCCTCGGCAATCCGGAAGCCGTCCTCTGTCTCACAAAGAACATTCAGCCGGGCACTGTCCCGGGTATTGCTGATCAGAAGACAATACGACTGTTCTTGTCCGCGCCCGACTCTTCCGCGAAGTTGGTGCAGCTGGGCAAGCCCGAATCTCTCAGCATCCTCGATCACCATCACAGACGCATTCGGTACATTGACTCCGACTTCGACGACAGTTGTCGTAACCAGGATATCAATCTCCCCGCGTCGGAAGCGTTGCATGATCTCCTCTTTCTCCTGTCCTTTCATTCTTCCGTGCAGAAGCGCAACACTGCTTCCTTCAAAAATGTGGCTCAATTCATCAGCCTTTTGGGTTGCTGAAACAAAGTCCGATTTTTCTGTTTCCTCGACAAGCGGACAAACGACATAGATCTGCCGACCCGCAGCGACATGCTGCTTCAGAAATTTTTCCATGCTGGAGCGGCTGCGGTCTGAAATTTTCCTGGTGATAATCGGCTTCCTGCCAGCAGGCAGCTCGTCTAGCACCGAAAGCTGAAGATCGCCGTATAAAGTCAGCGCAAGCGTCCTCGGGATCGGGGTAGCGGTCATCACCAGGACATGCGGGTTCTCGCCTTTGTCCTGCAATAGGGTCCGCTGTCTGACGCCAAACCGGTGCTGTTCATCGGTGATGGCAAGACCGAGGGCGTTGAACCGGACGGATTCCTGAATGAGGGTCTGGGTTCCGACGACAACCTGGGCTTTTCCGCTCAAAATCTGTCCTAAGATTTGTTCCCTTTCAGGTTTACTCTGGTTCCCGACAAGGAATACAACTTTTACCCCTAAAGGTTCAAACGCGGCCTGCAGCGATTCATAGTGCTGCTGGGCAAGCACCTCAGTCGGCGCCATCATAGCGGCCTGAAAACCCGAGCCCACAGCCTGCAGCAGGGCAGCCATCGCTACCACGGTTTTGCCTGATCCAACATCGCCCTGAAGCAAACGGGTCATCGGCTTTTCGATGCTCCCGATATCCCGGAATATTTCCCGGATGACTCTTTGCTGGGCACCGGTCAGCCGAAAAGGAAGCCCGGAAACAAATTTTTGGACCAAAGCTCCACCCTGGTTTAAAACGAGACCTGCTTTCTGAGGTCCGGGGGAACGAAGCCTAGCCAGCGCCAGCTGAAGCAGAAGGATTTCCTCAATGACCAGTCTTTCACGTGCCTTTTTCAGGGTTTCTGCGGAGTGCGGAAAATGAATTTCTTTAATGGCTTGCCGCCGTTCCATCAAATTGTTTTCCTCATACGGAAAGAACTCGTCAAAGATTCGGTCAACCTGCGGCAAAACAACCTGGATGATCTCCCGGATCGTTTTCGAATTGAGACGGGCTGTTTCCGAATATACTGGAACCATTTTTTGAGCAGGACCCTCGTAAAGTCCTTTCATGATTTCGGACACAAGCAATTCCGGGATCCTGGTGCGCCATTGTGCTTTTCCTGTCACAGTGACCTTTGTTCCGTCCGGATATTGTTTTGGAATATGTATTTGATTAAACCAGACGGCATGAATGCTTCTGCCGTCCTGTTCAATATTTAATTTGACGACCTTGACTCTGCCTTTGGTAACCTGGCTTCCAGTTACAATCCCGTCAATCGTAACATACTCTCCATCCTGAATATCCTGAATCCGCCGTTTCGATCGGATTTCATATTTGCGCGGATAATATCGCAGAAGATCCTCAGCAGTATAAATCCCCATATTTTCAAACTGTTTGGCTCTTTGCGGTCCGACACCTTTGATATACTGCAGATTTTGGGGCTGACTGATGATCCCTGTCTGAACTTTAAGGCTGGTTAAGACTTCCTCTGTGGTACGAAAGGTTCTGGATGCTTCTTCGGATGATGTTCCGCAGATTGCTCCAGAAGCTAGTCCAGGGGTATCTGAAGATGTTGTTTTATCCAGTAGTCCCTGAAGTTCAAGCCATAAAGCCCGTCGTTTATACGGGCTGACTTCATGATATTCCTCTGCAATACGCTGCATTGAGGTAAGTTCTTCCGCGGAAAAAACACCGCCCAGTTCAGGAAGCAAGTCCAGTAAAAAGCAGCTAAAGCCGCCGACTGCGCCTGTATTGATAAATCCCTGTTTTTCCTCGGCTTTCATCGCTCTATTCACGCTGTTTCGCCAATGGTCTGATTGCAGCACATTCTCACCTTGCCAAATGATCTTTATATTTCTGAGCCGCAGGAGTGACGGCGAGTCCCCCCCGGGACGTTTCCTTAAGGCTGCAGGACATTTCCCTGCCGATTGAAGCCATTGCATCAATGACCTGATCCAATGGGATCGCACTTTTGATTCCAGCCAAAGCCATCTCGGCTGCGGTTAATGCTATAACTGCTGCCATGGCGTTCCTTTTTACACAGGGCACCTCGACCAGCCCGGCTACAGGGTCACAGACCAAACCAAGAAAACTTTTCAAAGCCAATGCTGCTGCCTGCGCTGTTTGATCGGGCGATCCGCCGCACAATTCCACTGCCGCAGCTGCAGCCATGGCAGCCGCTGAACCTATCTCAGCCTGACATCCGCCTTCTGCACCTGAGACACTGGCTCTTTCCGCAATGACCATCCCAAGGCCGGCAGATGTAAAAAGAGTCTGAACAGCATCTTCTTCCGTTGCATCCGACATTTCTTGAACTGTCAGCAGTACAGCGGGCAACACGCCGCATGATCCCGCTGTCGGTGCTGCAACGATCCTGCCCATGCCAGCGTTTACCTCAGCTACGGCCATTGCTCTGGCTGCTGCCTTGTTTACCGGATTACCCAGAATCGACTTGCCGCTTTCTCTATATTTCTCCAAAAGAACAGCTTCTCCTCCTACAAGACCTGACAATGATCTCCATTCTCCGGTCATTCCGCTTTCAACTGATTCCCGCATCACGGCATAATGGTTCTTCATTTTTTTTAACAGCTGTTCAGCCGGTATACCTGTCCTCAGACATTCCTCCTGAAGAACCATATCACTGATTTTTTTATTAAGCTTTTCGGTTTTTTCCACTAATTCACCATAAGAACGCATCTGTCAACCCCCCGCGTCAAATGTCTATGATGGATCAATAAACATCACCTGCTCGATCATCGGCATCTTTTTCATTTCGCTGCTAAGAATATCCGTGATCGGCTCATCCGTCTCAATAACCGCCAGCGCATTTTGCCCTTTGCCTTCTCTGGATACTTTCATCTGGGCAATATTGATTCCTTTGCCCGCAAGCAGTTTGGTTATTTCAGCTATCATTCCCGGATAATCCATATAAATTGCAATCAAAGCCGGATATTCCCCGGTGAACTCAACTTCAAAACCGTTTACCCCGGTGATCAGTATTTTCCCGCCGCCCAACGATGAACCATTGATTTCGGCTTTTTCACCGCCCCAGCCGGTTAGCAGGAAACGAACCGAATTCGGGTGTACATCACCCAGATTGACATTTTCAAATACCGTTTCCAACCCAGCCTCTAGTGCAATCTGCGAAGCCTCCCTGATCCGCCTATCATCCGGCTTCATCCCGAGCAGCCCTGCTGTCAAGGCAAGATGAGTTCCATGTCCCTTCCCCGTCTCAGCGAAAGAACCGTGCAGCTGGATACGGGCCTGCTTCACTTTGGCGCCAAGTATTTTCGCAGCCATCAGACCAAGCCTGACCGCCCCCGCCGTATGGGAACTTGAGGGCCCGACCATTACCGGCCCCAGCAAATCAAAAACGCTTCCGACCTTCACCGGCTCACCTTCCTTCAGTAATAATTTGGGGTAATCCGTTTTCATCCATTCATCCATTCATCCATTCATCCATTTACTATGGCTTACTTACATAACCATTATGCAAGGGTAAGTCTGGGGGCCACAATACTGCTTTCCGGCCGTTGTTCCCTCCGTGGCACAAAAGGCCGCGCTCCGCACTCCATGCTCCGCTCACAGCAGAACTGTGGCCCCCAGACTGATCTTAAGGGTATTCAAGCCGATCTGCATGCCAGAATGCAGATCATTCTTGCGGCTATTCAGATCGTTTTATTCGTCTTCTCTCTGCATAGCCGACGTCAAGCGAGCACGAACGATGAAAGATTTAACTTGTGTTGAAGGCATCTTGGAAAGCTTGTATTAATTCCTCTGCACACGGACTGACTTAAACCAAGCTTATGATCAGTCTGCATGCCACAGTTCCGCAACAAGCGAAGCCTGGATGGCGTAGCGCGGCTTTTTGCGTCACGGAAGACGCCATAGCCGAAAGCGGTATTGTGGCATGCAGACCTGCCCAAGCAGATTGGCTTAGGAGATCTGCCCTAACAAGATGCTTTCGAAGACCTACATCGAGAAACCGGCTTGATAAAAAAAACTTCGGCCGAAGCCGAAGTTTTTCTGTTATTCAACCCCGAGAATATAATAATATAATGGCTGTTTCCCTGAATAAACCTCGACTTCAATCTCCGGTTTTTCTTCGCTAAGCCAGTCCGTAAGCAGGCTTACATCTTCTTCAGCCATGTCTTTACCGTAAAAAATGGTGACAAGATCCTTTTCACGCCAATTCATTTCCTCCAGAACATTTTTGGCAACGTCGAGAATATCTCTGCCTGTCGTCTTTATTGTTCCCTCAATCAGGCCAAGAATATCCCCTTCGGCAATCTCCAGCTCGCCATACTGCGAATTTCTGACTGCATAAGTTACTTCTCCCGAACTTACCTGTCTGAACGCCGTTGTCATATTTTGAACGTTTTCCTCCGGAATGCTGTCGGAATTGAAAGCAAGTAAAGAAGCGATCGCCTGCGGTATTGTCTTAGTCGGAATAACGTAGATTTCCTTGTCTTCAATCAGTTCGTTGACCTGGCCGGCCGCCATGATGATGTTACTGTTGTTCGGCAGAAGGAAAATATGGCGGGCGGGAACTTTCCTAATCGCTTCAGCAAGATCACTGGTACTCGGATTCATAGTCTGACCGCCGAAAACAACCTCATCGACACCCAGACTGGTGAAGATTTGGGCAATACCTTCTCCCATGGCGACGGCAACGATCCCATAGTCCTTGACCTCTGTTGTCCCAGCCGAAGCCGCCTGGTCTGCAGGAGCCGCTGATGAAGCATCCGCGAGCTCGCCGGTATAAGCAGCTTCACTGCTTTCAGGCACATTTTTGGCCTGATGGGCAGCCAGCTCATTCTGGGCAAGCATATTGTGAATCTGAACTTCATGCAGAGAACCATATTTGATGGCATAATCCAAAATAAGTCCGGGGTTCCGGGTGTGAATATGGATCTTGACCACATCCTCCGTGCCCACGACCAACAAGCAGTCACCTTTGTCCAGGAGTACCTGTCTTATAACATCGGGATCAAGGCCATTTCCTTTCACCAGAAACTCAGTACAATATGGAAATTCCAGGCTTCCAACGGCAATAATACCTGAAACCGCAGGAATCTGGACCTCCTCCTGCTGTACCTCAGCGTAACCAATTTCCTTGCCTTCCAAAGCCGAGATCCAGCCGTATAGAATAGTCAGGAAGCCCTGACCGCCGGCATCAACCACACCTGCCTGTTTCAGAACAGGCAGCATCTCAGGCGTCCTGGCCAGCGCCTCTTCACCTTTTTCACAACCAGCCCTCAAAACTTCCAGAATATCAGTCGTTCCGCTTTTTGCTTTAAGATATGCACCCCGGGCAGTCTCCCTAGATACAGTAAGAATTGTTCCTTCGACCGGTTTCATTACTGCCTTGTACGCGCTTTCAACACCCGTTTGCAGCGCATGAGCCATCTGAAGAGCATTTGCTTCGTTAAGACCTTCCAAGCCCCTGGCAATCCCTCTCATGATCTGAGACAAAATAACACCTGAATTCCCCCTGGCACCCATCAGGGAACCTGTAGAAGCGGCACTTGCGACTTCATGCACAGAATTGCCCGTTACCTTGTCTGCTGCTAATGATGCTGCTTTGAATGTCAAATTCATATTTGTACCCGTATCCCCGTCCGGGACCGGAAATACATTCAAAGCATCAATTTCCTTCTTCCTTTGCTCCAGCAGACGAGACCCCGACCTTATCATATCTTTTAATACGTTTCCGTCAATTTTTTGAGCGTCCGACACGGCTTTCAAAATTTATCCTCCTACTCATCCTAAGATCATCTGAGTGTATTCTCAACTATTCTAAAAATCTTACCCCTTGAACATTTACGTTTACTTCAGCCACTTTTAGACCTGTCATTGTCTCGACAGTGTAGCGGACCCGGTCCATTACATTGGAGGCAACCTCCGATATTTTAATTCCGTATCCCACAATGATGTTAAGGTCTATGATCAAGTCCTCTTCCTGAACGGTGACGTTCACCCCTTTGGATAAGTTTTCCCTTTTAAGCAAACCTGAAACGCCATCCGAAATCTTTCTCGAAGCCATACCCACCAACCCATAGCACTCGATTGCCGCCGCACCTGAAATCGTAGCTATAACATCTTCTGATATTTCTACATTTCCCAGTTTTGTTTCCATCAGCTTTGCCATCTTTTTAACCTCGCTTTCCGTATAATCCGGCATCAATTTAATCTTTTGCATGATAAAATTCCATTTTGAAAGATTCACCGTTTCCTTTAATATAATTAGGATAATATACGCGGTAGCTTTCGTCAAATACTATGTGAATACCTTAGGGAACAACTCCTTATTTTTTCTTATCAGCACCCGGTAAATGTAGTATAATATATGAATAAAATATTTGCATTTGCAGGATATATAAGACCTATATAAACCTCGTCGGATAATAAAAACCTGCTCTTGCCAATTCTTTTAAGTTCTGCTAAACTGTAATAGTGTCATTTTTGGGTGAAAAGGAGGTAGAAGAAATCATGGCTAGTATTTGTGATGTTTGCGGAAAAGGAGTTTCTTCCGGGATGAGTGTCAGTCACTCCCATATTCGCTCCAAGCGTACCTGGAAACCAAACCTCCAGCGTGTCCGTGCTGTAGTGAACGGTACTCCCACCCATGTCAAAGTCTGCACAAGATGCCTTCGTTCAGGTAAAGTGAAACGAGCAATCTAACTTCATCGTGAAACGACTGTGATAGGATTAAAACAACCCCGACTTTAAAGCCGGGGTTTTTGCTTTTCAATCAATTTTGAGGAGTAAGTTTTAAGATTAACAAGGCATCTGAACATAGATCAGAACTTTGCCTTCATGAATTTCAATCGAAATATCTTTATCCGTAAACACATTGCTGATTCCACGCGGGGAATTATGCGCAAGATTTAGCATATCCAGCTGATAGTACAGTCCTTCGGCAGATACCCGCGCATCATCGGATAAGGCGACGATCGACAACTGCTGACCAATGCTGCCCTTGATGTTCTCTTTACCCTGAAGCATCACCCAAGCATCGGATCTCGGGTCTTTCATCTTCAGCCGTCTGCCTTTCTCAGCATACGCAATCATGATTGAGATATTCCCCATCAGGTGATCCAGCCTTTTACCGCCGGCGGCATAAAGGACGATTTCGTCCTGGAAACATCCCTGAGAATCTAAATATGTATCTGCATAGGCCACAGCGAGCTCTAAATCCGTCTCATTTTTTTCGCAGGGATATTGTTTGACGGTTGTTTTGGCCGCTATACATTTTTCCAGATTTTCTTTTGTAATGGAATCGAGGTCCCCGATCAATACATCAGGGATTCTGTCCGAAGCGATGGCCTTGTTGCCGCCTCCGTCCGCGCAGATCAACATCTCGATATGATTCCCGGCGAGTTCGCCGCGGCCCCACGCAGCATCCCATTCTCCGTTTGCCACGACTGCAACCTTCATTGCTTGATCCCCCGGAATCTTTTATTTTTGTTGTCACGCTGTTCCTCTTTGGCTGCTTCAAGGATATCGCAAATCGCCTGCTGCGGATCCGGAGAACTAAATACAGCTGCACCAGCTACTAATATCTCAGCCCCGGCTTTGCTTACCAGACGGGCTGTCTCAACATTAATTCCGCCATCCACCTCAATACGGCAAAGCGGGTTTACTTCCTTCAGGATCGCCGACAGTGCTACGATTTTCGGCAAGACTTCCTGAATAAACTTTTGGCCGCCAAAACCAGGGTTCACAGTCATCAGCAGCACGACATCAAGTTCCTGCAAAACATATGTCAGCATTTCCAGCGGGGTTGCAGGGTTCAGTGCAACGCCCACATTCGCCCCCAGAGATTTGATCAGCTGGATGACCCGGTGAAGGTGCCTGGTCGCCTCAGCATGAATCGTGATCGAGTCGGCACCTGCCTTCACAAAATCTTCAACATACTTTTCAGGATGTTCAATCATCAGATGAACATCAAACTCCAGCGCGGAGACCTTGCGGAGCGATCCAACAACGGCAGGCCCTATCGAGATATTCGGAACAAAATGTCCATCCATAATATCTATATGCAGCATATCAATCCCCGCATTTTCAACAAGACTGACGTCCTCTCCCAATCTGGCAAAATTGGCAGACAGTATCGATGGGGCAATCGTCAAAGCCATAAAGATCCTCCTTCCAAACCTATGGTGCTGTTTCTTTGGCTGCGTGCAGTTTCTTATCATTATTGTACGGTTTTCTGTAATTATTCTTCGTTCAGCCCTGAAACCCTTTATTAGGGTATCAAAAAAATTCTAACTTACCTTCTGATACATCTAATATTTTTTTTCATGTTCGATGACTTCTTTTAAAAACTGCAGATAGTGCTCATATCTGGAAGAATTAATAAGGCTCTCGCTCAGGGCTTCTTTTACAGCACAGTCAGGTTCCTTGTCATGAAGGCAGCTTGAAAAGCGGCATTCATGTTTAATCCGGACAAACTCAGGAAAGTAGGATTGCAGTTCCTCTCTCTTCATTTTGGGCAGGTATAGGGATGAAAATCCCGGCGTATCTGCAACAAGTCCTCCTGCTACGGAAAGAAGCTCGACATGCCTGGTTGTATGCCTTCCCCGGCCGATTTTGTCGCTGACGTTACCTGTTTTAAGTGTCTTCCCGGGATTCAGAGCATTGATCAGGCTGGATTTGCCAGATCCGGAAGGTCCTGCTAACACAGACACATTGCCCTTGAGCCTTTCAGCAATTTCATCAATTCCTGTCAGCGTACGATTCGACACCTGGACGACTTCATAGCCGATCCTGCGGTAATCGACAGACGGGGTTTTATTTCCAACATCCAGATCTTCCTTGGTGAATACGATCAAAATGTTGATTTCTGCTTCCCTGGCCTGAATGAGCAGCCTGTCCAGTAAATTGTAATCCGGATCAGGAGTCTTCAGAGAGAAGACCAAGAGAACCTGATCCACATTTGCAATATACGGCCTGACCAGAGAATTTTGACGTTCGAGTACCTTTTCAATCGTGGCCTTATCCCCTGTTCCTGGAAGAACCATCACCTTGTCGCCGGGGATAAATTCCTGCTTTTTTACACGAAAACGACCGCGCAGGGAGCATTCCCATACCCGGTCATCGGCGTATACGTAATAAAAGCCGGCATATCCTTTCATCAATGTTCCCTGAATCAGCATATATCCTGTTCTTTCCTCCGCTCTAATTCAAATAACTCCTGTACCTCTTATCATGTCAAAAAATGATAGCATCAGATATTTGGGTCATTTTAGGCCGGGGGCCCCGGTCCCTGAGACACAACGATGGTCACTTCCGAACCCTGCTGGATTGGTTTGCCCGGTTTGGGTTCAGTGGTAATCACGGCTTTCTCCGGAAATAAATCCGATTCTTCCATGATCGGCATTACTTTCATATCGTATTTTTCTAGGTAATCCGTGGTAAACTCCAGTGACATGCCTGTAAAATCAGGCATAGCGGTAATCGTTGGTTGAATCCCTTCGCTGACAAACAGTTCGATCTCTCCGTTCTTTGTCCAGGTCGAACCGGGCGCAACCGATTGTCCGAAAACATGTCCTTTCGAAACGGAAGCGCTCAGCATTGTTTTGACCGTAATATTCGTAAAACCGGCTTCCTTAAGCGTACTCTCAGCGTTTTCCTGAAGTGGATACCCGGTTGTTACATTCGGTACTTTAATGTATTCTACCCCTTTGCTGATCTCAATGTCCACTGACCTTCCAGCCTTAACTTCACTCTTCGGCTTAATGCTTTGAGAAACAATCCCACCCTGCTTAATTTCATCGCTGTAGGTTTCGGTCCGGTTGCCGAGAGCTAGACGGGCATTGGTCAATTCGATTTTAGCTTCTTCTACAGTCTTACCGGTAAGATCCGGAACGTTAACCACCTGTGTATGGGTGAAAACCCAAACTCCTGAGGATGTCCCGACAACTACAATCAGTGCGGCAATAGCAATCATAACCAGCATCGGAATTTTTTTCCTGCGCTTTTTAGTACGCAGAAGCGCATCATTCTTGGCCTCATTCGGGATTACTTTATCCTTCAAGCCCCTATGAACCTGGGTCTGCATGGTATCTTCATGGTCTCTGGCCTGTCTTTTTTCCCAAACGATGGTCTCTCCGGCTTCGATCCTGTCGAGATCCTCGAGAAATTCCGCTGCACTTTTATAGCGATCTTGAAGTGATTTGGCCAGTGCTTTCATGATCACGGTTTCCAGTTCCGGGCTGACTCCGGCAACAAGCTTCCCGGGCAGCTCGACTTCCTCCTGGATATGCTTCAAGGCAATGGTAATCGCGGTATCTCCGTCATACGGAAGCCTTCCCGCAATCAGTTCATAAAGGATGATTCCAAGCGAATAGATATCGGACTGTTCCGTGGTTTGGGAACCCTTGGCCTGTTCCGGTGACAGGTAATGCACTGAGCCGACGATATCCCCGGTATGGGTGACGGTTGCCGAAGAGGCGGCTCTGGCTATCCCAAAATCAGTAACTTTGGCCCTTCCATCCGGTGCAATTAAAATATTCTGCGGTTTGATATCCCGATGAATAATGTTGTTGGCATGTGCATGAACCAGTGCTTCAGCAATCTGACGGACAATATGAATCGCCTTATCCTGGGAAAGAGGCGCTTGCGTACGGATAATATCCTTTAACGTCTGGCCTTTGACATACTCCATGACAATATAATCTTCGTTCCCGTCTTTGCCCACATCATAGATCGAAACGATGTTCTGGTGAGACAGGCTGGCTGCAGACTGCGCTTCCCGGCGAAAACGACGGATAAAACCCTCATCGGAAGCGTACTGTTCCCGCAGGACCTTGATAGCAACGGTTCTGTTCAGTAATGTATCCTTGGCCCGGTAGACGATTGCCATCCCTCCGGCCCCAATTTTTTCTTCTATTTCATATCTTCCTCCGAACATCTTTTCCATTAGTTTTCACCTTCTTTCAATTCAAGTGCTTTCTCTATGACTGCTTTAGCAATCGGCGCTGCCGCTCCGCCGCCGGTTCCGCCATGTTCCACCAGGACCGCTACAGCTATTTCCGGATTCTCCGCAGGAGCGAAAGCAATATACCAGGCGTGGGTATCCCCGTCTCCGCCCGGTTCAGCCGAGCCGGTTTTTGCTGCTATTTGGGCCCCAGATATGGTTCCGGGAGATGCTGTTCCTTTATTGACAGCCAAAACCATGCCGCTTGTTATTTTTTCTGCTTCTTCCTTACTGAGAGGCGTCAGCCAAACTTCAGGTGTCCTTCGATAGATACTATTTTGCTTGGAATCTAGCACACTGTCAATCAAATGTGGAACCATTATTTTGCCGTCATTGGCAACTCCGGCTGTGATCAAGGCCATATGGAAAGGACTAACCATTACCTGACCCTGACCGAAGGTACTCTCGGCAAACAAATTGAGGCTTAAGTTCTCCGGCAAAGGGTCATCTCTGGTAATTGAACTGATCGGAACATACTGATCAAACGGGATATCCCTGCCAAATCCGAAATTGGACACAGCCTCCAAAAAATGATTCTCACCAGCTTTGATCCCATACTGAGCAAAATAAGTATTGCAGGAGTAGGCCAAAGCAAGATCATAATTGACCCAGCCATGCGCTTTATCATTTTGTTCCTGGATCGTCTGCCCGTTAATCACAGTAGAAC
>Ga0209639_1001879_pt1 | contig 18551 bp, 14 predicted proteins | sample EPASupsiteHSE605_FD_187268 | JGI IMG/M metagenome (GOLD analysis project Ga0209639, IMG submission 187268) | Bioremediated contaminated groundwater from EPA Superfund site, New Mexico - Sample HSE6-05 (SPAdes) (version 2) | ecosystem: Environmental > Aquatic > Deep subsurface > Groundwater >...
TCATTTTCAAAGTTTTGCTTGAGGTCAATTTCATGTTCATATTTATCAAGAACCTTAACATCTATTCCAAGTGACTGAAGCTCTTTTATAAGAACCTTGAATGACTCTGGAATGCCTGACTTAGGAACATTCTTACCCTTTACTATTGCTTCGTAGGTCTTTACTCTTCCAACGACATCATCCGACTTGACTGTAAGAATTTCCTGAAGAGTGTAAGCTGCGCCATAAGCTTCAAGTGCCCAAACTTCCATCTCTCCGAAACGCTGTCCGCCAAACTGTGCCTTACCACCAAGTGGCTGCTGAGTAACAAGTGAGTAAGGTCCTGTTGAACGAGCATGGATTTTATCATCAACCAAGTGAAGCAATTTAAGGAAGTACATAACACCGACAGTTATTGGATTGTCAAATTGTTTTCCAGTTCGTCCGTCAATCAGTATTGTTTTTCCGTCTTCTCTTAGTCCTGCTTCTCTAAGTGCATCTCTAATATCACTTTCGTGAGCACCGTCAAAAACAGGTGTCATAATCTTCCAGCCCAATGTTCTTGCGGCCATTCCCAAGTTAACCTCAAGTACCTGACCGATGTTCATACGGGATGGAACGCCAAGTGGGTTAAGAACTATATCAAGCGGTGTGCCATCTGGAAGGAATGGCATATCCTCTTGTGGAAGTATACGAGAAACAACACCCTTGTTTCCGTGACGACCAGCCATCTTATCTCCAACTGAAATCTTTCTCTTTTGTGCTATATAACAACGAACAACCTTGTTTACACCAGGTTTTAATTCGTCACTGTTTTCTCTTGTGAATACTTCAACATTAACAACGATTCCATATTCACCGTGAGGAACACGAAGTGATGTGTCACGAACTTCTCTTGCCTTTTCACCAAAGATTGCACGAAGAAGTCTTTCTTCTGCTGTAAGCTCTGTTTCTCCCTTTGGTGTTACTTTACCAACAAGAATGTCGCCAGAGTGAACCTCTGCACCAACGCGTATAATACCGAACTCATCGAGGTCGCTAAGAGCGTCTTCACCAACATTCGGAATGTCTCTTGTGATTTCCTCTGGTCCAAGCTTTGTATCTCTTGCCTCAATCTCATACTCTTCAATATGAATTGAAGTATAAACATCATCGCGTACTATCTTTTCGTTAAGAAGAACAGCATCCTCGTAGTTGTAACCTTCCCAAGTCATAAAGCCGATAAGAACATTCTTGCCAATGCTGATTTCGCCATTGTCCGTTGCAGGACCGTCTGCAATAACTTCTTTTTCAATAACTTTTTGACCAAGTTTTACAACTGGGCGCTGATTTATGCAAGTACCTTGGTTAGAGCGCATAAACTTAATAATGTCATACTCGTCAACTTCGCCCTTGTCTGTTGTGATTTCAATTTGCTCTGCATTAAGTTTGGTTACTGTACCAGCACGCTTTGCCAAAGCAACAACTCCCGAATCAACAGCTGCTTTATACTCCATTCCAGTACCAATTATTGGTGACTGTGTTTTAAGGAGTGGAACTGCCTGACGTTGCATGTTTGAACCCATCAAGGCTCTATTAGCATCATCGTTTTCAAGAAATGGAATCATTGCAGTAGCAACTGATACAACCATCTTTGGCGAAACGTCCATATAATCTGCCGTGCTATAGTCAACCTCGTGGAATTCATCTCTGTGACGAACAGTTACCTTTTCATTTTTGAAACGGCCTTGCTCATCAAGTGGCTCGTTAGCCTGTGCAACATAGAATTCATCTTCAACATCAGCTGTCATATACTCAACTTCACTAAGAACAACGCCTGTTTCTTTATCTACTCTTCTGAAAGGAGCTTCAATGAAACCATATTTATTAATACGTGCAAAAGTTGCAAGGTAAGAGATAAGACCGATGTTTGGTCCTTCTGGAGTTTCAATTGGGCACATGCGTCCATAGTGGCTATAGTGAACGTCACGAACCTCAAATCCTGCTCTATCTCTTGAAAGACCGCCAGGTCCAAGAGCGGACAAACGACGCTTGTGAGTAAGTTCTGCAAGCGGGTTAGTCTGATCCATAAACTGTGAAAGCGGAGAAGAGCCAAAGAACTCTTTTATTGATGCAACAACAGGTCTAATGTTTATAAGAGCCTGCGGAGTTGCCTTGTCAGGCTCCTGTGCCTGAAGAGTCATTCTCTCTCTTACTACTCTTTCCATACGAGTAAAACCGATACGGAACTGATTTTGAAGAAGTTCACCAACACTGCGGATACGGCGATTTCCCAAATGATCAATATCGTCTATTATTCCGACATCCATTGCAAGGCAATTAAGGTAGTTAATTGATGCAAAGATATCCTCTCTTACAATATGTTTAGGAATAAGGTCATCACAACGAGCTTTAAGTTCTGCTTTAATAGCATCTTGGTCATCACCACAAGCATCAAGAATTTCTGTGAGAACATTAAAACTTACCTTCTCGTTGATACCAATATCTTCAAGCTCTTCCTCACTGATACTTACATAGTCTGCAATGTCAACCATACCATTGGATATTACTTTAACTTCAACTCCGTCAACATCCAGTACAGCCTCACATACGCCAGCCTGCTCAATCTCATAAGCTTTTTCTCTTGTGATAATCTCTCCTGCTTCTGCCATAACTTCGCCTGTTACAGGGTTTGCTATTGGCATAGCAAGCTTATTGCCTGAAAGCCTGCCAGAAATAGCAAGCTTTTTATTATACTTATAACGACCAACTCTTGAAAGGTCGTAACGATGTGCATCGAAAAAGAGTCCGTCTAAATGAGCCTGTGCTGTCTCCAATGTTGGTGGCTCACCTGGGCGAAGTTTTTTGTAAACTTCAAGCAATGCTTCTTCCGCATTCTTTGTAGGATCTTTTTCAAGCGTTTCCATTATACGTGCATCATCACCGAAGAAGTTTAATATATCTTCGTTGCTAGAAAGACCAAGTGCACGAATAAAGGTAGTAATATATATCTTTCTGTTCTTGTCTATGCGAACATAGAACAAGTCGTTCTGGTCGGATTCATATTCAAGCCAAGCACCTCTGTTTGGTATAACAGTTGATGTAAATAACTTTTTACCCGTTTTATCATGGCTCATACCGTAATAAACGCCTGGAGAACGAACAAGCTGAGAAACAATTACTCTCTCTGCTCCGTTTATAACAAAGGTTCCGCTGTCTGTCATGAGCGGAAAATCGCCCATATAGACTTCGTTCTCCTTTATTTCTCCTGTCTCCTTGTTGAGCAAACGTGCTCTAACACGCAATGGAGCAGCAAAAGTAGCGTCACGCTCCTTGCACTCCTTTACCGTGTACTTCGGCTTGTCGTCCATCTTGTAGTCAACAAATTCAAGCACCAGATTTCCCGTGTAATCGGTAATCTCCGATATGTCTCTGAAGACCTCTTTAAGACCGACATTCAGAAACCATTTGTATGAATTCTTCTGCACTTCGATAAGGTTGGGCATTTCCATTACCTCATTAATGCGAGAAAAGCTCATACGGGTATTGTTGCCGAGTTGCACCGAGTTTACTTTCACCATAGGCCTTTATCACTCCGTTCTTTTTTTGTTCCATCAACTTATGGAAAGTCTGTTTGCCATAAAAGCAAGCAAAGCGAAAAAAATCGAAAAAATCATGTTGATTTTTTGTGCATTTAGTGGTACAATTACCTCATTAATTGTTCGCCAAAGGCAATATCTTTCCATTATAATGCAGTATGTTATTATATACCTTGCCAAATTATTTGTCAAGGTGTATTTTTATTTTTAATGACATATTTTTCCTATCATTTTATTTATTAATTTCTAGTATTGGCAAATATTCCAAATTTTATAATGTTAAGGTTGTTATAATTGTACTTTTTATGTTATAATAATTATGATTTAGTGCTTTTACCTCAAAAATATGTGAAAGGTGTTTTTATTAATGATCGAAAGAACTTACATTATGCTCAAGCCAGACGCTATCAAGCGTGGACTCATGGGTGAGATTATCTCTCGTATTGAAAAGAAAGGCTACAAAATCACAAACGCAAAGATGATGACTCTTGACGAGCCGATTTTACGTGAGCACTATGCTCATATTATAGATAAGCCATTTTTCCCAGACCTACTAATTTTTATGACAAGCGGTTCTGTTCTTGCTATGATTGTAGAGGGTGAAAACGCTGTTAAAGGAATGAGAATTCTAATGGGTGCTACAGAGTTTGAGAACTCGGCGGCAGGCACAATTCGTGGTGACTATGCTTTTTGTACGCCCCATAATATCATCCATGGTTCTGACTCTATTGAAAATGCAGAAATTGAGATTAATCGTTTTTTCAAATAAGAACATTATAATTATCACTTATTATAAACACCCCACCTAATTTAAAGGTGAGGTGTTATATTTATAAACGCCTATAGATAAAAAAATTAAGCCAACAAAAAAGTGGCAGAAAAAACTGCAACTAAAATATTGATTGATTTATATTGCCTTTTTTACAAGAGAATAGACACTGCCACCTACAAATGCTGCTGATATAGCAAGCAAAATAGAATAGCTTGCAACAGAAGATGCTATGAAAGTTCTAAAACCAAACAATGGAGCAGTAAAAAAAGCTGCAGGAACCATCAAAAATCCAACACTAACTTGTGCTGATGCGGCAATAAGAGATATAAGAGACGACAATAAAATGACAGACCAAAGAGAAATTGAATAAACCATTATCCCCTTACCCTCTGCCGTAAATTTAATCATTGCACCCCAAAATATAATGAACAGCAAACTTACAATAAAGTTGCCAACTCCTAAACCGACAATTACTGATGACATATTTATCAGTGCAAAAGCAATGAACAGTACAACAGATGCTGCAACTAATATTTTGTTTCTCATATAAACAGACCTTTCGGAAATATTTGTATATATTTTAACATATCGTATAAGCTTTTTCAATGAATAAACCTTTAACAAAAAACGAGCGGATAACATCCACTCGTTTTTATATTTACTATTAGTCAAGGAAGTCCTTAAGCTTTTTACTGCGACTCGGATGACGAAGTTTGCGAAGTGCCTTTGCCTCTATCTGACGAATACGCTCACGAGTAACATTAAACTCCTTGCCAACCTCTTCTAGCGTTCTTGGATGTCCATCCTCTAATCCAAATCTAAGAGAAAGAACCTTTTCTTCTCTTGGTGTAAGTGTTTTTAAAACATCCCCAAGCTGTTCTTTAAGAAGAAGCATTGATGCGGCATCCGCTGGTGCCAAAGCATCATCATCTGGAATAAAGTCACCAAGATGGCTGTCTTCCTCCTCACCTATAGGAGTTTCAAGAGATACTGGTTCCTGTGCAACTCTTAAAATCTCACGAACCTTATCAACAGGCATATCTATTTCTAAAGCAATTTCCTCCGCGGTTGGGTCTCTTCCGTTTTTGTGAAGCAAGAGACTGTTAGTCTTTTTAACTTTGTTAATAGTTTCAACCATATGAACAGGAATACGAATTGTTCTTGCTTGGTCTGCAATTGCTCTTGTAATTGCCTGCCTTATCCACCATGTTGCATAAGTGGAAAACTTAAATCCCTTTGTATAATCAAATTTGTCAACAGCTTTGATAAGACCGAGGTTACCCTCCTGAATCAAATCAAGAAATTGCATTCCTCTGCCCACATATCTTTTTGCAATACTTACAACAAGGCGAAGATTTGCCTCTGCAAGCCTTTGCTTTGCGTACTCATCATTATCCGCAATTCGGATTGCAAGATCTATTTCCTCCTCTGGCGTCAAAAGTGGCACTCTGCCAATTTCTTTAAGGTACACCTTTACAGGGTCATCCATTGCTATGTTTTTTGATGTTTCGATTCCGCCAAGATCTGCCGACTTTGGCATATCAAGGTCAAAATTGAGACTTTCCAGTGTTGCATCACCGAGGTCGTCAATAATTTCGATATTGTTACTCTCGATGGTGTCATAGAGTTTGTCAAGCTCCTCTATGTCCAAATCCATTTCGATTATAGCCATATCAATTTCATTGGTCGTGAGACGACCATTTGTTTTGCCCTTTTCGAGCAACACCTTTATCGCTGATTTTTTTTCTGCTATTTCCATACTTTGTTGTCTCCCTCTTGCACATCCTATGTATTTTGGTTAAAGAGCTTTAAGAATTCTTCATTACTTAAATCTACAGGATTTATACTGCTAGTCCTATTTTTTTCCTGCTTTAACACTTTTATACAATCATCGCATTCTGCGATGGTGTTGCTAATTTTTTGCGACTGCATACCAAGCTTTACTATTCTGCTCATTTCCTCTGGCGAAAAATACGCTGAAAGGAACATGGCATCTATTGGTAATCCATCTGCAATACGCTGTGAGATTTTCTCATATACCCTACGATTAAAGTCTGTCACAAAATCATCAGGTGATACTTTTTCATCAATTTTTTTTAAAAAATCGGGATTAGTTAGCAGTGAAGATATTAAAATCTCTTCTGCCTTTGCAGCCTTTAAATTGCTTGGCCTTTGCGGATTAATTGCATCCTTTGTTGGAACTATCTCATTCCTCAGCTGACCAAAGTCAACTCTTTGCGTTCGCTTGAGTTCTTTCTTTTCAATCTCTACAATTTGAAGCAAAATTGCTTCCTTGCTAACGCTAAGCTCTTGTGCAAGCCGTGATGCATAAATATCCCGCTCTATCGGTCCACTAAGCCCAGCAAGTATAACCGTTGCCTCTTTAAGAAAGTTCATCTTTCCGTCTGAAGTGCTAAGGTCATAGCGTTCACGCTTTTCAAGCAGTTTGTATTCAATATCGTTTGCGGCACCTTCAACAAGTGCTTTAAAACGCTCGGGACCATATTTTTTTATTATTTCATCAGGGTCCTTTCCACCTTCCAGCTTCAAGGCTCTGATTCGTAAACCTGTTTTTTCAAACTTTGATATGGCTTTTTGCATTGCTTTTTTGCCTGCCTCATCAGAGTCATATGCAAGCACAACTTCTTCACAATAGCGTGATATAAGCCGAACCTGTTCATCTGTAAGAGCTGTTCCCAAACCTGCTACGGCATTTGTAAATCCTGCCTGATGCAAAGAGATAACATCCATATATCCCTCTGACAAAATAAGTTTACCTACATTACCATTCTTCGCAAAATTAAGTGCAAATACAGCTTGGCTTTTTTTATATATCAATGTGTCCGCAGTGTTTACATACTTAGGTTTTGAATCGTCCAACACTCTTCCACCAAAGGCGATTATATTACCCCTCAAATCAATTATAGGCACGATTGCCCTATGCCTGAAGTTATCATAATAATTTATTTTGTCACCCTTAACGCTCTTTTTAGCAAGGTCAGCTTCGTGTAATTCGCTTTTTGAATAACCTTTGCTTGTCATATAATTTATAAGTTCATTCCAAGCGTTCGGGGCATATCCAAGACCAAAGTGACGAATTGTCTGCATTGTCACTCCTCTATTAAGAAAATAGTCCAGCCCCTCCTTACCTTTTGGGCTTAACATATAATTATGAAAAAAGCGTGCGGCCTCTTTGTTTATTTCAAGCATACGCTTTCGCTTTTTGTTTATTGTATCATCATAGTTATCCTCGGGCATATTTAGCCCCGCCTTTTCGGCAAGCATACGCACCGCTTCAAGATAGTCCAAATTCTCTATTTCTCTAACAAAGGTAATTGCATCTCCACCCTTGCCACAGCCAAAGCAATAATAAGACTGTGTGTCTGAATAGACGGTGAAAGACGGTGTCTTTTCACTGTGAAACGGGCAAAGTGCTTTTGAAAGCCTGCCTTGACGCTTTAAGTCAACATATTGACCGATAAGCTCATCAATATCTGTACGCAATCTTACTTCGTTTATAAATTCCTCGCTTATCGCCAACCGTTTCACTTCCTTTCACTTTTCTTACTTGTTCCTCAAATAAAATATTATGCCCATGCCTTTGGAACAAATAATTCATGAAATACAGAAAGTGCGTATCTGTCTGACATTCCCGCAATATAATCGCAAGCGGCTCTGTTTGAGCCCTCTTTTTCGCAAATGTTGATATAATCCTGTGGCATATTCTCAGGGTTATCTTTAAAGAAGATATACATTCTTTGCAGAATATTTATTGCCTTTCCCTCTTCACCCTTGCAAATTGGATTTTTATATACATTTGCGTACATGTAGGAATGCAGTTCGTCGAATGCCTCCTGTACATCATTATCCATTTTTATATTATTTGTACTGTTTAGTATTGTTGACAGTACAAGCGTAGATATTCTTTTACTTTTTGTTTCACCCAAAACACCTGTCATACTCTTTGGAATTTCACTCTCTTTAAATAGTCCTGCACGGATAGCATCATCGATATCGTGATTTATATATGCTATCTTATCTGCAAGTTTTACAACCCTACCCTCCAAAGTTTCTGCTGGTGTTCCTATAGTGTGGCAAACTATTCCGTCACGAACTTCATACGTAAGATTTAAGCCGTTGCCATTCTTTTCCAGTAAATCCACAACACGCAAGCTTTGCTCATAATGCTTAAATCCACCTGGATGAACAGCGTCAAGTGCACGCTCTCCCGCATGACCAAACGGAGTGTGCCCTAAATCGTGACCAAGAGCAATCGCCTCTGTCAAATCCTCATTAAGCCTAAGCCCTCTTGCAATTGTCCTTGCAATCTGAGAAACCTCAAACGTATGGGTAAGTCTTGTTCTGTAATGGTCACCTTGAGGAGCAAGAAAAACCTGTGTTTTATGTTTTAAGCGTCTGAATGCATTAGAATGAATTATCCTGTCCCTATCTCTTTGATAGGCTGTTCGCATTTCGCACTCTTCCTGCTCAACCTGCCTACCTTTTGTGTTTTTACACAGCATTGCATGGCTTGACAATGTCATCTCTTCGATTTGCAGTGTGCGCTCCCTTATGCTTTCCATTCAGACACCCCCTACTTATGTTATACGACAAAAAAATCAAAAACCCTTTTTTATTTTTGTTTTCTTAAAATAGAGCCGGCTGGGATATTGTTTTTGCACGCAAAAGATACTATCATCATAGGGTGCTGTGCATATTCAATTTTTATGCCCTTATCATCTATTAAATCTTCTACTTTAATTGTGTATGGTTTTTGATTAGGAGTTAAAACCTCGAGCTCATCTCCATCAAAGAACTTATTTCTCTGTTCAATAGTTACACGCTCACCGTCAGATGATAATACATTTGCAATAAGATCCCATTCTCTTTTATAAACACCATCATAATATATCTGTGCATTTTCACTCGGATGACCAAAATAAAATCCTGTGCAATAGTCACGATAGCTGATTTTTACCATTTCATCTACTATCCATTTTTCTGGCTTATAGTCTGGCGACGGATTATTTTTATATCCATCTATTGCGGCTCTGTATGCGTTTGTTACTACTGCGGTATAGTAGGCAGACTTTGCTCTACCCTCTAACTTAAAGCTTGTAACCCCTGAATTTATTAGTTCGGGAACATGCTCAATCATGCACATATCACGTGCATTCATTATATATGTGCCGTCTTTATCGTCTGAAATTTCGTAATATTCTCCTGGGCGTTTTTCTTCAACTAAATGATACTTCCAACGACAAGGCTGTGAACAATCGCCCCTATTTGAATCTCTGCCTGTAAGATAATTTGAAAGCAAACATCTACCTGAAAATGAAACGCACATAGCACCATGAACAAAGCATTCTATTTCTAAATCCTTTGGCGTTTTCGCCCTGATTTCTGCTATATCTTCCATAGATAATTCACGAGCGGTTACTATTCTTTTTGCTCCCATATTATAAAATGCATTTGCCGTTTCGTAGTTTACAATTCCAGCTTGGGTTGAGATATGAACATCAACATTAGGTGCATATTTTTTTGCAAGTGACAAAATACCTAAGTCAGCAATTATAAGTCCATCTATACCACAATCCTGTGCATATTCCAAAAACTGTGGCAATTCAGGCAGTTCATTATTTCTTGGCAATGTGTTGCATGTGAGATAAACTTTAACTCCTCTTCCATGGCACATTGTAACTGCATTTTTCAACTGCTCGTTATTGAAATTACCAGGCGCCGCACGCATACCAAATAATTTTCCGCCAAGATAAACTGCATCTGCACCATATTCAACTGCTGCAATCAACCTTTCCTCATCACCTGCGGGAGCAAGCAACTCTGGATTTGCTGTATTTATTTCTTCATTCAAAATGCTCATTCTCCTTCATCTGACGATGTGAGTTCTGCCTTGATTTTATTTTGGTTATGCTCCATCAATGTTTTTGCAAGGTATATCTCCTTTGTTTGTGTATTATGACAGAAATAGTAATAATCTGTATCTGCTGGGTAGAGTGCTGCTTCAATTGCCTTAGCCCCCGGGTTACAGATAGCACCCACAGGGAGTCCTGTAAGATTATAGGTGTTATATCTTAACAGATATGTGTCATACTGTGATGAGTCAACACCGTAACGAATACAGTTTGTTACATAACCTGCTGTTGCATCACTTTGAAGTGATGGGAAGTTTGCAGGATTTTTTAGTCTATTGTGGAATACTGATGAAATATTTTTCATCTGTTCAGTTGAGCCTGCTTCTTTCTGAATTATCGATGCAAGAGTAATAACCTCATCAACAGTCATTCCAAGCTCTTTTGCTCTTGCATCATATTTATCTGTCCACTCTTTATTAAAGCGTTTTAACATTATTCTAATTACATTGCTTGGATTATCTCCAACAAAAAATTGATATTTATCTGGAAAAAGGTACCCTTCTAAGTTGTGATATCTGTCTTTTTCACCCTTAACTTCGTTTACAAAGTCATAGTCAAACATTGCTTGGTCGAGATTTTCATAAAATGCCTGCTTTGTACAAACACCGTTCTTCATAAGCCTTTCAGCAATTTTATCAATCGTCCAACCCTCTGGAAAAACGAGTTCAATTGTCTTTGCTTCTTTCGTTTCCTGCATTTCTGTAAGCATTTTTTCAACGCCCATATCAGGTCTAAGATAATAAACGCCCGCTAAATATTCTGGATTTACATTTCTTAATCCTAAAGTAAGATTCATAAATGAACGACAGAAAAAGCTATTTTTTATTAGACCTTCTTTGTGTAATATACTAATTATTTGTCCTGTTTTTGCATTTTTAGGAACTGTTACAGTTGCAACTTTATTATCTCTGTTAAACGCAAATATGTCATTAAAGCAAGACATTGTAAAAATAGAAAGTACAATAGAAATAGCAAACAGTATTGCAATATAAATTGTTATTGACTTTTTTTCTTTTGCTGTTGTTGGTCTTTTCAATTTTCTGCCCTTTGTATTCTGCTGTGAAGGCCTTCTGTTGATTGGAGCATTAGGAGGTGGTGTCAGTTGTGATCTATTTGTATTTGTACGGGCAGAAAAATAAATTTCGCCCTTGTATCTTGGTGCATTATCATCGTCAATATGTTTATAACTTTCTTCTTCGACAGGAGACTTAAATCTTGGTTCTGTCAAATTATCATCAAAAGATATTGAAAAATTAAATTTTTCTTCTTGTTGCTGATGCTTTGGTTCGGACTTTAGATCGGGTTTTGGCGTTGTCTTTGAGTTAGAAACTTCATAACGCTTTAAAAGTTCTTCAAACTCATCGCTCGCACCAAGCCGTCCCTTTTCCGTATCATTATTTTTCATCAAACAACCCTCCGTGTCATGTTAATTCCTGTCTAAACAACTATAAGTAATACGCACAAAATTTCTTAATTAGATGGTATTATGCGTTTTTCTGTCACTATTGAAGATACCTGCTTATCAAATCTACCGTGTGGCAACTCGTCGCACATACAAAATGAATAGCATACTCCAATTATTCTTCCACCAAAGTTACCTAAAAATTTATCATAATAGCCCTTACCGTAACCAAGTCTGTATCCTCTTTTATCAAACGCTAACGCTGGAACAATACAAACACCTTTTGAAAAATCTTCAAGCTTTTCGCATCTTTCCTTTATAGGTTCCATTACGCCAAAGCTACCTAATTCCAAATCGTCAAGCGATTTTATAAGATAAAAGTCCATATCCCTTGTGTTTTCCACGCACCTTGGAGCTGCAACTTTTTTTCCATCGTTAAGTGCATACTGAATGAGTTCTTTTGTGTCTACCTCTGAGCCTATTGAAACATAGGTAAGTAAAAGCTCCTCTTCTCTATATGACCAGAGCTGTGTAATTTTTCGTATTATCTTTTTGTCAATAAAACATTTTTCATCCTTCGGAATACTATCACGCAAGGACTTATATTGTTTTCTAAGCTCTGTTTTTTTCTGCCTAATATCTGTTACCTGCATTGCATTGACTCCCTGATAGAAATAGCCTTTTCTTCACTATCCAAGGCTTTTACAATTTCAAGCCCAAAATCAATTGCCACTCCTGCTCCTTTTGCTGTTATATAATTGCCATCTTTGCAAACTGATTCGTTTTGCAAAATTGCACCTTTAAGCTCACCTTCAAATCCTGGATAGCAAACTGCTTTTTTGCCATTTAAAAATCCCATTGAACCAATTATTGATGGAGCTGCACAAATAGCACAAATCAAAATATTGTTCTGAGACGCAAAATCTAAAAAGCTTGTTACTACCATAGAATTTTTCAAATTTGTTGTTCCTGGCATACCGCCTGGAAGAATTATAGCCGAAATATCATCATCAGTGCTAACACGACAATCACACAGATCACACTCAATTTTTATTCCATGAGTACCTGTTATAACATCACAGCCTATACCTACTGTTTTAAACTCTAAACCTGCACGAAGTAAAACATCAGCTGTTGCTATTGCTTCTGTTTCCTCAAAGCCATTTGCAAGGAACATATAAATCATAAAAATATCACTCCTTATTAACTAATGCAAATTAACCAGAAACCATTTATTTTTAGCTTAATGATATGCCAATATATGCATTTTTAATTATCCCTAATGCCTCAGTTGCATTATCATTAAGCGGTTTTATCATACCAACATTTACTATTTTTTTATCTTCCGTTGAAAGAGGAAAATCTATAGGAAAATTGAACACAAAATGCTTTGCATCTTCTTTTTGTAAAAGTAAATAAAAAATCTCGCCTATATTCCCCATTGAGCAGAGTTCTTTTACATACAGTGTATCTTTTCCCTTTGTATACATTGCATAGCCTCTACTAGTAGAAACCATTGAGCCATGTGTGTAAAGATGCTCTTTTGCAGCATAATTTAAAGCATTTGAACCCCAGTTTAAAAAATCATATGGGGCAAGTGCAATCTGACGGATTGCAAACAAATCAAGTTCATCACTTGGCTCTGCTTTTTTCATAACTGAAAAAAGTTGTTTGCGTGAAAGGGTTATACTCTTTTTCTTAAATTCAGTCTGGAATCCAAACTTTGCATAATAATCGAACAAATAATCTTCCGCAGGAACAAGTGCAATAAAATCGATATTTCTCTGCTTCGCAACCTCAATACCTTTTTCAATAAGCTGTGCCATATAGCCACGTCCCCTGTACTTTGGCAAAGTTGCAGCGGCATAAAGATAATAAGTGCTGTATCCTCTGCCCTTTATTACAGTTTGTGCTTCCAAAAAGAAATACATTGCAATAACAACGCCCTGTTCACGATAAACAAGCGTATTTTCAGGCTTAAACATATCATCCCAGAACTGCTTAATATAACTATCGGTATCTGAAAAGCTTATACGCCAAACCTTTGCTATATCTTCATAATCTTGTTGTTTTGCAAAATCAACCATAAAGTTATCCCTCAAAAACTGCTCTGTATTTTTTAACAAGCATTACTGGATTATAGGAAAGCTTTGCCTTACGAAGACCTTCAATTCCTAAATCCTCTTCCCTATTTACAAACTCATATTCACGCAGAGAGTTTTTTGCAAATTCTCTGTTTATTATCGCATATGCTCCTCTAATATCCGCAAATGCTTTTTCAACATGAGTACAAAAAGTATTATCGTTTAATCTTTCACCCACTGTGTAGGCAACAACATCACCGTTTGCTCTTATAAGTCCGCCTTTTAACCCAAGCTGCTCATAATTGTCAAACGCTCTTATTATTGCTATCTCTTCCTTGCTCATTCCATCGGGATTTTTTTCACTATTTTCAATTTCCCATTTATGATTCATTTCAATACATTCATTAATATTATCCCTATTTATTTCTTCATAGCTCCAATCATAGCTTTTTTCAAAGCTTGCTATGTGGTTACGCTTTGAATGAAACTTTTTACCAGAAAGAGCTGCAAGTTCTTCAACTAAATAAACATAGTCGAAATTATCTCGTCTCTCTATAAACTTAAATTTGCCCGGCAAAAGTTGCTCGAGCATATCTTTTTCACCTTCAGATATAGCATAAAGCTCCAAGTTATTGCCTTGAGAATTTGCTTCTTCGCGCAGAGACTCAATACATTGAGTAAAATCGCCATCACCCTTTGGGATTGAATATGACGGCTTTGCATCTGTGGAACGGCAAACAAAAAAATGCTTACACATTGAAATCTCTGTGCCATAAATCGGGCTCCACATAAAAATATTTCCAAAACAAAATTCGCATGTTGTCTGCCTTGTTTGTGAAAGTATTTCTTCTATTCTCTGTTTATCTAAAATCTGTGGTTCTCTAAATTCTCTCATCAAAGCACCTCTGATTTAACAAAGCTCATAATAGCCTTGCTAATTTCTTCTATAGTACGTGGATTTTCACCATCGGAACACGCAACACGCTTCCAACCTAATTTTTCTGTTGCATATAGTGCCGCTTCTCTGCACGCTTTAAGGTATTCAACATTGCATTCGTGAACATCTTTTTTAACTTCGTCGCCACCATAGCGACTTGTCATAAGTTTTTGAGATATTTCAATCGGCATATCAAGATAAATTACAATACTTGGCTTTGGAATACCGATTTTGTTGTATTCAAAATCTTCAAGCCAGTCCAAATATTCGCCCCACTGCTCTTTAGGAAGTTTAACCATTTGATGAGCTGCGTTGGAAGTTGTGTATCTGTCTGCCAAAATAAGTGTGCCTTTTTCATAGTCGCATTTCCACTTGTTTGTAAAATTTGCAAATCTGTCAACTGCATAAAAAGTTGATGCAGCATATGCATTGACATCGTGCGGTGATGTTCCAAACTCACCAGCAAGATACATCTTAACAAGTGTGCTGGATGAATTTTCATAATCAGGCAATTTAATTTGCATTAAATCGACGCCCTGATTTTGCAAAGCGTTTTTTAATATTTCAACCTGAGTTGACTTTCCGCTTCCGTCCAGTCCCTCAATTACAATAAGCTTTTTCAAAACAGTTAACCTCTTCAATATATTTATAATTTTAAATCACATTATGTCATATTTAGTAAATTATTATATCAAACTATGCAATAATTTACAAGTATAAAGTACCCCTTTAAATGTCATATATATCATGCTTGCACCCTTTTATTAAATATGATAAAATATCCGTTAATAACTACAATTTTTTTGGATAAAAACAGGGGGATTTGCAAACTATGAGTAATTCCAAAGCTATTATTGTCGGCATCAGCGATTGTGGTGAGAATATTTGTGCAGCAGCTGGCAGAATATCAACACAGACGGGAAATTGCGAAGAAATTTTGGAGCGTTCCACCGACCTTGGTAAAAATGCAAATCTCATCAGCAAAGTTACCGCTTCTGGTCACACTTCCACAGTAGAGCACATAATGTTTAACCTTGCTTTTCAGGATGTTTCTGCTGTTGTGGAGCAGTTTATGATTGAGTTTAGACTTGCATCATTCACTGTAAAGTCAAGACGTTATGTTGATTTTAGCAATATGGGATACTATGTTCCTAATTTTGATGACACGACTATGGAAGACGAATACAGAGCTCATATGAATTATCTGTTTGGTGAATACCAGTATTTTTTGGATAACGGTATCGAAAAAGAGGATGCCCGTTTTATTCTTCCCTACTGTCTTCACAGTAACTTTCTCTGCTCACTTAATGGCCGTGAGTTTTTGCATGTTTTGCGTGCTATGCTCTATGGCAGAGGCAGCAAGTATCCAGAAATAAAGGCTATTGGCACACAGCTTTTGGAACAGGCAAAGCAAAAGATTGAGGGTATATTTATCGATTTTGAAGAGCGTTCACAGAAATCAGCAAAAAAAGATGAAATTATGCTTGATTTTGTCGATGTAGAAATAGCAAAAGACAGCGACCATACATCTCTTACCGAGATTTTGTCCTATACTCCTGATGCTGAAAAGTGTGTTGCAAAGAACGCACTCATCACATATGCACAAATCTCTAGCGACGAGGCTGAAAAAATCGTGTCGGATGATGCTGTTAAAAGTAAAATTATTGAGTCTGTTGTTAAATCTACACGCCCAAGACCACTTGAAAGTGTAAGCTTTACATTTAGGCTTAACAATGTTTCGTTGCCATGCCTTACTCACTTTGCAAGGCACAGAATGCAATCAATCGATGTTCCTCCGCTGACTAAAGCAAAGCGTGAAAAATATATTACACCAGAATCAATAAATAATAACTCTGAACATAAAGCAAGATATGACGCTGCATTCAAACGCAATGCAGAACTTTATAAAAAATTACAGGCAAAAAATATTGCCGAGGAAATATTGGTATATTATCTACTCTGTGCAAGCACAGTTGATTTAGTTACAACTTTAAATGCAAGAGAGCTTATGCTTTTGTTCAGGCTTCGCACATGCACCCGTGCACAGTGGGAAATTCGTGAATATGCTATCGAAATGCTACAAGCCGTTAGAAAAGTAGCACCAAGTATATTTAATCTTTATGGTCCTAGTTGCTATCTTTATGGTGCTTGCCCCGAAGGTGCAAAATTCACCTGTGGTCGAGCAGTAGAAATGAAAAATTTCTTTAAAGCTTAAATTTTTACAAAAAAGAGCTAATGTCTTTGACATTGGCTCTTTTTCTGATTTATATGTCGTTTTAATTGCTTATTTTGCACTTATCGGTTTATTCCTGCTCTTCTATACCTGTTACATCAAAACCTGCGTCTAAAATTGCATCTTCGAGTTTTTCATTAGAAACAGTCTTGCTTAGCTGAATTATTGCATTTTTTGATTCAATGCTCACTTGTGCATTGTTAACACCATTAATAGACATTAGAACACTTTCTAATCTTGATTTGCAATGTCCACAGCTCATACCATCTATACCAATTATTTTTTTCATGCCTCATTCTCCTTGTTTTTTATTGCCTTTCCCCTAAGTCTCAATGAGTTTGTAACAACACTTACGGAACTTAGTGACATCGCAGCAGCCGCAATCATTGGATTTAATAATGTTCCTCCAAAAATATGCAAAACACCTGCCGCAATCGGTATTCCAATTACATTATAACAAAACGCCCAAAAAAGATTTTGTTTTATTATTCTTAAAGTATTTTTGCTGAGTTCAATTGCTTTTGGAACAAGCGTCAAATCACCGCCCATAAGCACTATATCAGCAGAATCAATTGCAACATCTGTGCCGTCGCTCATAGCTATACCTACATCTGCTCTTGCCAGTGCCGGAGCATCATTTATGCCATCGCCAACCATTGCAACTGTTTTTCCCTGCTCTTGTAATTTTTCTACCACGCCTGCTTTGTCTGCAGGTAAAACATCAGAAATAACATTGTCTATGCCTACTTGATTTGCTATTGCCATTGCTGTCTTTTTGCTGTCGCCTGTAAGCATTACAACTTCTGTTCTAATAGATTTAAGGTATTCTATTGCTCTTGCACTATTTTCTTTTACACCGTCCGCAACAGCGATAAGCCCAAGCAGATTTTCATTTTCCGATACATAAACAACCGTTTTTCCAGCGGATGAGAGTCTTTCATAATCCTGTGAATACTGCGACACAGAAATTTTATTTTCATTCATTAGTGCTTCGTTACCAAGCAAAACCTTTGCAGAATCTACATATGCACAGATTCCTTTTCCTGATATTGCATCAAAACCTTCGCTTTGTTTTACTTCAATCCCCTGCTGTTGTGCTTTTGCAACTATTGCATCGCCAAGAGGATGCTCACTGCCTTTTTCTGATGATGCAGCAAGAAACAGCATTCTCTTTTCATCCGTTGCAACTATTTCAGATACTTCTGGTTTACCATTTGTTATTGTACCCGTTTTATCCAAAACCACTGTATTAAGTTTGTGTGCAGTCTCAAGTGCTGTTCCGCTTTTTATCAATATTCCATGCTGTGCACCCGCTCCAGTTGCAACCATTATTGCAGTTGGCGTTGCAAGGCCTAATGCACAAGGACAAGCTATAACAAGCACAGAAACAAAAATTGAAAGTGCAAACGCAAAACTTTCACCTGCCAAAAGCCATCCTGCAAAAGCTATAATCGCTATTAAAAGTACAATTGGCACAAAATAGCCTGAAATTTTGTCGGCAAGCCTTGCTATTGGTGGCTTTGTTGATTGTGCATCTTCCATTAGATTAATTATTTGTGAAAGCACTGTATCATTTTGAGGTTTTGAAACACTAAGTTTAATTGAACCGTTTTTGTTAGATGTTCCGCTAAAC
>Ga0209639_1001884_pt1 | contig 18485 bp, 14 predicted proteins | sample EPASupsiteHSE605_FD_187268 | JGI IMG/M metagenome (GOLD analysis project Ga0209639, IMG submission 187268) | Bioremediated contaminated groundwater from EPA Superfund site, New Mexico - Sample HSE6-05 (SPAdes) (version 2) | ecosystem: Environmental > Aquatic > Deep subsurface > Groundwater >...
AAATGGTAATGATAGACATAGCTAATCCACGAGATATAGAAGAGGATGTTAGCCAGTTAGGGGTCAGACTCTATAACATTGATGATTTAAGAGGCATAGCAGATAAAAATAAAAAAATGAGGGAGTCGGAGGCAGAAGAAGCTGAAAAAATTATTGCAGATGAGCTGGAACTTCTTGAAAAATCTCTCAGACACTTGGAAGTGGAACCGTTCATTGCACAGATAAGAGCCCAGGCCGAAGCTATCCGAATACGGGAAACTGAGAAGGCATTTCGAAAGTTGGGAGATATGAATGGTAAGGAACGAGTAGTGGATGATCTCACCAAGGTGGTGGTGGATCGTGTGTTTCTCAACATAATCCAAAATCTAAAAGAAGCCTCAGAACACCATGATAAAGCTGTTTTAAACAGTGCAAAGTATATTTTTAAAAATAACAAATGATATCCTTTCAAACTCTTTAATCACCTTGAATCTAATCAATTACTCATTAATAATTCCTAATTTAAATTAAATATTTAGTTAAATGATTCTTTTTTATGCGATAATTTCAAGCTCCCATATAATTACTATTCAAGATTATCATGAAATTTGAATTACCATGAAATTTCATTTGTTTAATTCATTTCCAGACAACCCAGATGAGAAGTATTGATTGACTCTAAATATATTATGGAGCAAATCTGATACAGGGAATATATTCATCTTTTTTTTAATATATTCGGTTCTATTGACCAATTACCCATTAAATCAATTTTATTCAAAAATAAATTTCCTTACCGGAATTTTCCATTGTAACATCCTATGGAAAACATATCCTGTTGGAAATCTATGGAAGACTTGTCGTCCTGTTGGAAATAATATATGGTGAAGATTTGAAAAATACTCAAACATGGATTTTTAACCTGGTGATGATATCTTGAATTATTTATTATCAGGCACGTCAATTAAGCCCAGTACTCGCGTGGTGAATATCATTAAAAATGGTGCTATTAAAACCGTTCCAATAATCTCCCCTACTGTGGAGCCTAGATAGGGTATTCCGTGGAGTGCGTCAAAGATCAGTTGTCTGATAATGTAAAGCACTACAATGGTGATGAGTGAAACCATAAACATATTTTTCAGACCCACCCGCCTTATCTTTCCAAAAACACGGGGCATGTTAAATCCCCAGCGGATACTCCCCCCATGATTGGCCATGGTTAAAATTGCCCCCTGCAGGATAATGTTAAAGCAAAAGAAAAATATTATGACAAGGAGTAAAGCATATTCATTGATAATAGGGCCCAAATCAATATTGAGGGTATCCAACTCAGAAAGAGCTATTATCATCAATATCAGAGGGAGAATAAAATAAACAATAAGAATCAGACTCTCCTTTAGCCCATGAACAAAGAGGTTTAATGGATGGTGAAATCCGGGTGGGCTGGTTGATCCTTCTACTGTTTCTTCCACTATGCGGAAACCGTATCCCAATTCCATAAAAGATAAAAAGAGAATGATAATAATTAATATGACATCTGATAGACCTCCGATTAAAGAAGGGGCGTCTAAATCAATAAGATGATCTGTTAAAAGCAATATCAAACCTAATATTAACAGGTTATACCAATCTGAAACTGCATAACGTGCTGCGTCTTTTAAAATGGTTTTTAATTTTCTATCGGGAACCACACATACCATCTCTATACTCTTCGTCACTCCCCATCCCAACATATGATGGATTAAAGGAGCTTATCAGATTTACAGTATGATGTTTACCATAATAAAACTATTTCCCCCTTCCAAAAAAGTAAATTATGAGGATTAAAGTTATGTGCAGTTAAAGTATTGTATGTGCATTTAAATAATCCAAAATGAGCAATTACTAAACTGCATCTCCATAAGATCAGTTCATTTAGAAAGTTTTTTTTAAATAAAAATGATGAGTAAATGTATGCTGAGTAATGTATCCTTTTTGAGTTCTTATAATTCTTTTAGATGGCTTAAATAAAAAAATAGAAAAAATATGATAAAAAAAGAGAATCATGCGAACATGTTTTTAGGTTCGTTTTTCTCTTTTTCATGGTGTTTCAGTGCGTACTGGAAGTTCTCCCAGGTCACACTATCCTGGTCCTCAGAGATTGCCTTGTGCAGGGCCACCTTAAGCAGCCGGTCCTTGATATCTCGACCTGACATGCCTTTGGATAGGCGGGCCAGTTTCTTCGCGTCGGTGTCAACTGGTAAAGGCATTGATTTTATGTACATTTCCAGGATCTGTCTTCTTTCATCCTCATCAGGAAGGGTGAATTCGATTTCCTCTTCGAACCTGCTTCGGAGGGCGTAATCCAGTAATTGAGGATTGTTAGTGGCCCCAATGGTGACCACACCCAGATTGGGGTTGATACCATCTAACTCAGTTAACAGGGCGTTGACCACCTCAGAAACATCCCCTCTCAGGGACTGGTATTTACGGTCCAGACCAATGGCATCTATTTCATCAATGAAAATAACTGCAGGCCCACAGGCTGATGCTGCATCGAAGAGGTCGTGTATCTGGCGTGCTCCATCACCCACATGTTCTCCTATGAGACTGGTTGCTTTAACCAGGAAAAGGGGAACTTGAAGTTCGTGGGATAATGATTTGGCCAGCATGGTCTTACCAGTTCCAGGCGTACCATGGAACAGGACATTCTTTGGCGCCCATTCCTGGAAGGTTTCTGGTTCCTGCAGGTACTTGGTTATGATCTTGCACTTGGTCTTGGCCCGTTCCTGGCCAATAACATCACTCATTTTAAGGTTACTTTCCACCTTTTTGATCTCACGAACCTCTTCCACCTCCATCAGGAGTATGGAAGTGTTTTGGGTTATCCTGGAGTCATCTGGATGGGCTTTGATTACTTTAAAAGCAAAATCAGGCAGTAATTTCTGATCAAAAAGGAATGATCCTTCTTTTACAGTGTAACCTACCCATTGCTCCCGGGCATAGAGTTCGAAAAGTTCATTGTCGAATATTTCGATTTTAGGATTTTCCACCAGGTTGCACAGAAAGGGGTAACCAATGGACTGGAGTACCACCATCTTGGTTTCTTTCCGGATTTCTTCCAGACCGGTGGAGGTCTTTTTTTCAGATACAATTGGGTCAGGGTTTATGTTGTTGAGTTTCAATATATCACATTTTTACGCCTTTTTTTCGAATAATTAGCATGATAAATTCTTTATTTTGTTAAATAATAAATTTAAGAAATAAAACTGATTTTTTAATGTTAAATTTATATATAGATTATTTGTAAGATTTATATATAGATGTTAGTTATTTAAGAGTTTTTTCGTTACATGAAATTCTTAATAGTTTAGGCTAAGAAAAAGAAAATTATTTGTTTTATTTTGTGATTGTAGCCCACTTTTCTCATTTATTTGGTGATTCATTTTAAAACATCAAATAAAAATTTTTAACACTCTAAAAAGGGGATTAAAATAGTTTTATACGCTTGAATGAAGTTCTAGCAATTAATAGGATCAATATTAATTTTTTATGGTGAATTTGAATGTGCTGCCTTTTTCTGGTTCGGATTCTACCCAGATTTCGCCACCATGTTGATGAACAATCCTATGGGCAATAGAAAGGCCAATTCCAGACCCTTCATACTCATTATGGGCGTGTAATCTCTTGAAAATGGTGAAAATACGGCCCAAATGTTTAGGATCAATACCTATTCCATTATCCTTAACAAGAAAAACATGGTGATCCCCTTCTTTAAAAGCAGAAACAATGATCTCAGGGTTTTTATTACTGCGATACTTTATAGCGTTAGATATAAGATTCTGGAATAACAAAATCATCAGATTTTCATCAGCTCTCATCACTGGTAAGTTTTCATAGGTTATAATGGCATTATTCTCATTAATAACAACGTTAAGATTTAAAATAACCTCATTTAGGACTTCTTCAAAATTTGTATCATTGAAAATTAATTCTTGGTTGACTACGCTTGAATATTCCAATAAATCCATGATCATTTTATCCAAACGTTTGGCTCCATCCACAGCAAAACCTATGAATTCATGGGCATCATCATCCAACTGATCCCCATAACGACGCTCTAATAATTGTAAAAAGGTAGTTATCATTCTCAAAGGTTCTCTTAGATCATGAGAAGCTATGTAGGCAAATTGTTTTAGATCTGCATTAGATTTTGCAAGTTCTTCTGTGCGTTGTTTAACTTGTTCTTCCAGACTTTCCCAGTATTCCATGAGCTTTTTTTCTGCTTTTTTTTGTTCGGTGATATCACGAGCAGCAGCAAAAACTCCAATAACTTCACCAATCTCATCCTTGTATACTGAAGCATTATATAAAACTGGAGTTAAACTACCATCCTTATTTTTGATATCCAAGGGATAATCCTTCACCACCCCTTTCTGGAAAACTTGTTGATATCCATCCTCAGCATCTTGGGGATTGGTGAAGTAATCTGCGAAATCAGTACCTACCAGTTCCTCACGCCTATAACCAGTTACTTTTTCCGTAGCTACATTCACGTCGGTAATGGTACCATCTTGTCCTATGGTTACCAATGGATCTAACGATGTTTCAATCAGATTACGGTTATAATTATTAGCTAATAACAGTTCTTTGGTACGTTCTTTAACTTGGTCCTCAAGATTCTCTAAAGTCTCTTTTAGTTTAATTTCTGCTTTTTTAATTTGAGTAATATCAGCAACGGTTATTAAAAGTGATTTAAATCCTCCCATATCATCTGGAAGATAATTAATTCCCACCATAACCGGGATAGGTTTTTTATTCTTTAAGAGATTCAATTCGCATTTTTGCCTATTTTTATTGTCTTTAACACTTTTAACCAGTTTGAAAAATTTGTTACGTGATTCAGGGGTGATGAAACTGATGAAAGCAGTGTTTATTAGATTGGTTTTTTCCACCCCCAGTAAAGTGACAGCTGCCAAATTAACGTCATTTATGAGCTCATTTTCATCTAATGTGAAATAACTACTTGGTGCAAAATTATAAAGCTCAAAATACTTATCTTGTGAAGTTTGAAGTTTCAGTTGGGATTTTCTTAACTCATCATTCTGCATTTCCAGTTCAATCTGGTGCACCTGAAGTTCATGGATTAGGTCACTAATATCCTCCGGAATATCAAAGCCTTTAATTTTCTGGCTTAACAATTTCTCAGCCTTTTCTCTGAGTTTTTCATAGTTTTCAGGATTTTTGATAACACCACACCCACAATAACAACATATAACATATCACCCATCAAATTGCACTTTAGGAAAGCTATTCTGAACAGTTCTTGAATTATGAATCTGATCTTTAAGGTGTAATATCTTCCATGGCCAGTAGAATCATGTTTGTACCTTTACCTTTCTGGTAAATCTGGCGAGCATTTAAAATAATTTTTTTATACCCAATATTTGGAAAAGCATCTTCCACCACGAAATCTTTCAAATCAGCTTTTTTTGGAAGTATATCTTCTAATAAATTCCTTAATGATGTTATATCCCACTGTCTGTCACTCATTATGTACAGGTTTTTTCCAATTGTATTTTCAAGGGTAACTTTGAATGTCTGGTAAAATGATCTGTTGGCTGAAACCACGTTCATCCTGCTATCTAACACCAGCAGAGGCTCACGTACTGTTTGAATAACACTATCTGCTAGTTCCAGAGCATCAAGAGCATCTGTAATCTGTTCTTTCCTCTCTGTAATATTGTTAAATGTGATAACAACCCCATCAATTACATTCATAGAGGTTTTATATGGCATTATTCTGGTTTGAAACCATTTTCCATCATCTGTTTCTATTTCTGTTTCTTTAAAGGTCACCCTATCCATGACTTGTTGAATGTCATCCTTAAAACTATCATATTTTAAATTAGTGGCAATATCAGAGAAGGGGCGCCCCACATCTGATTCTATCATTTTTATGAGATTAGTTGCCTCTTTGGTAAAACGTCGGATATTTAGATCCCTATCTAGAAATATAATGGCTATTTCAGTACTGTTGAAAAGATTGTTCATATCATCCTTAGCCTGGGTTAGCTCATCGATCTTCATTTGCAATTCGTTGTTAACTGTAACCATCTCCTCATTGATGGATTGTAACTCCTCTTTAGAAGTTTCCAGTTCTTCATTGGTACTCTGGGCTTCTTCGTTCATTGATTGAAGTTCTTCATTGGCTGAACGGAGCTCTTCATTTGAACTTTTCATCTCTTCAATGGTAACATTAAGACGTTCTTTGGTTAGATTTAACTCACTTTCCAATTCACGAATCCTCTCATCACCTTTAGTAACCATGTTCAGCTTTATTTTATCTTTTTTACCATTATTCTCCACCGAAACCTCCTCAAAAGAGACAATTAACAATCTCTTGGTAGTTTCAAGTTCCAGTGGTTTTACAGCGAGGTTAATGAAAATATAGCTGCCGTTGTTTTTCACTCTCAAACTTTCAACTACCACTTCACTTTTTTTGGAAATGGCATTTTGAATTGAGGAGTTTAATTCAAACTTAAGACCTTCCCGAGCCATCTCCACAATATTAAGCTTGGCTTTCCCCTGAGCAGGCTCCAGGTAATTCCCTAAACGACCATGAATATATAAAATTTCACCAAAATCTGTGATTATAGCTGAAGGAGGGGCGTAAATATCCAAAAGCTCCTTTTCAGCTAAATTTACAATGTTAACCGCTTTAGGTGTGTTTAACTGTTTTAGGCCCATTCCAGCCTCAAAATTTGAGAGTTGCATGGTTTGGGGTATGGGATGAACTTCCACGAATCTGCGAACAAATTCAGTGGATTTAACACATTTGAATATCTTCCACTTCTTGTCAACCAGACTAAATGCGTCAACGAATTCCCCTACACTTTCTGAAGGGCCTAAAAATAGAATTCCATCTTTATTAAGAGCATAATTGAAATTAGAAATTACCTTCTGCTGTGCCCTACCATTAAGGTAGATCAGGAGGTTTCGGCAGGATAGAACATCCAACTTGGTGAAGGGAGGGTCTTTAAGGACATCATGTGGTGCAAAAACTGCCATTTCCCGTATATCGGTTCTAATGGTGAAAACATTGTCTTTTTTTACAAAATATTTATTTAATCGTTCTGAAGATACATCTTCTGCAATTGTGCTGGGATAAGTTCCAGAACGGGCGGTTGTTACTGCATCAACATCTATATCTGTACCAAAAATCTGCACATTTATGTTTTTCCCAGACTCTTCCAACAACTCATGGATAATAATGGCTATGGAGTAAACTTCCTCACCACTTGAACATCCTGGAACCCATACTCTGAAGTTGTCCACATCCAACTTTTGCCTTATAATTTCCTTTAAATTATTTTTAAAAACATCAAATGCTTTTTCATCTCTAAAAAAGTTGGTTACATTAATTAAAAGTTCTTTGAACAGAATATCTATTTCATGTGGGTTCTCCTGTAAATAGCAGAGGTATGTTTGTATGTTTTCTATTTGATGAACATTCATACGCCGACTAATTCGACGATGAACCGTGTTTTCTTTGTAATAAGAAAAATTATGGCCAGTCCGATTCCTAATTAGCATGAATATCTTCTGTAACGCCATTTCAGTTTCTTCTTTCGGGGTGAGAATTTTTTTAATGGTTTTATGGGCATATTTTACATAGTTCATCAGTTTCTCAGGCATTTCTTCAGGAGGTAAGATAAAATCCACCAGCCCGGTCTGAATGGCACTGGCTGGCATACTACTTGAATCAGCTGTGGCGGGATCCTGTGCCATTACCATTCCTCCAGCGGTTTTGATGGATTTTATGCCAATGGTACCATCACTTCCAAATCCGGAAAAAATTATGGCAATGGATCTTTCCTTCTGATCCTCAGCCAGGTTCTTTAAAAAGAAATTAATGGGTAGTCGCATTCCATGAGGTTCTACTGGTTCCATCAGTTGGATGGTTCTGTTCATTAGTCCCATATCCTTGTTAGGAGGTATAATGTATAGGTGGTCAGCTTCCACTTTCATCCCGTCTTTAGCCTGAACCACATTTAGTGGGGTGTACCTGCTCATGAGATCTGCCATGGTACTTTCATGGGTGGGATCCAGGTGTTGGACTAGGACAAAAGCAATTCCAGGATCAGGAGCCATAGCAGTAAAAAACTTTTTAAGAGCATCGAAACCACCGGCAGATGCCCCAATAGCAACAACGGCCAATTTATTTGATGATTTAGGAGTGATTTCCCCTTTTGATTTGTTTTTATTTTTTTTACTCATGAATCCCCCTTTAAAAACATTGAAAAGTTAAAAAACTTTGTGAAAATTTATTATTCTATAATATTATGGATTTATTAAAGGATATAAATATCTCAAAAATTAATAATAGTTTTTTTCATCTAGATTTTTTTCATATCTTTAACTCAGCTCCTAACTTTTAACTAACGAACGATAGTTTAATCGTGAATTAAAACAAAATAAACGTTATGTTAATCATTTAAAATTATATAAATAGATTAATGTTATTTTAGTTCAATCTCCCATCCATTTCACTAATCAGTTAAGAATATCAATAAATAATTATTATGGAAATCTATCAAAATCGTTTTATTTTAAAGATAATTTATACATTTTTAGTATTAATCTTTTATTATGAAATATGTGAAAAGTAGCGCAAATATGACAACACTTAAAAAAATTAATGAAATGCCCGCTAAAATTAGAAACAGGTAGACCAATATTATTTTTCAAGGAATATTAGTGTTCATGAGTAGAACAAATGTCAATTAAAAATACATACAAATAGTTCCCACTAATGAATCAAATATCTCCATTATTTTGAATTATAAATTATTTCAGACCTTTTTAACAGAGTATATGTCGAATGAGTCCATTATATTCTAAATTATTTATTTTTAATCAATTTATTATTGCCAGGAGTTGCCAAAAATTTTAAATAGTTTGTTCTATGAGTATAGAACATTCGATCTATGTAGAACTATTCGATGTTGATGAAACAAAAATAAAGGATTTTAAGACACAACAAAGGACTTAGAAAATATTCTTAAAACAGAGAAAATAGCATGGGATTCATTGACTTATTTAAAAAATCCAAAACGGTTGAAATTAATCAAGGAGGAGATATAATGGAGAAAAAAGATGCATTAGATATGTTCTGTTACCAGTGTTCGCAAACCGCTCGTGAAACTGGTTGTACCGTTGTAGGAGTATGTGGAAAACAACCCACCGTAGCCCGACTGCAGGACAACCTGCTATTCGCCATAAAAGGAATATCAGCCTATCTTTACCATGCACGTGAGCTGGGATATGCTGATGATGAGATTGACGCCTTCCTGGAAAAGGGTTTCTTCACCACCCTGACCAATGTCAACTTCGACCCAGAGGACCTTGTGAAGCTGGCTCTGGAAGCCGGTCAAATGAACATCAAAACCATGCAGCTACTTAAAAAAGCCCATATTGAAACCTACGGCGAACCCGTGCCCACCGAAGTACCGGTTGGATCAGTTAAAGGCCCTGGTATCGTAGTCACTGGCCACAGCCTCAAAAACCTGGAAGAACTCCTAAAACAGACCGAAGGAAAAGGGATTAACGTGTACACCCCCTCTGAAATGTTACCGGCACATGGATATCCTGGACTTAAAAAATACAAACACTTGGTTGGACAGCTGGGAGGCCCCTGGTTTGACCAGAAACAGACATTCTCCAAATACCCTGTTGCCATCCTGGGAACTTCAAACTGTGTACTCTTACCTAAAGATGAATACAAAGAAAGAATGTTCACCAGTGGTGTGGCTCAACTACCCGGAGTGCAACACATAGATGATAATGACTTCACACCAGTAATTGAAAAAGCCTTGGAACTACCTGAACTGGAAGATGAATCACGAGACACCGTACTCACCACTGGATTCGGAGCTTCAACCGTACTATCCCTCGCCCCTAAAATTAAAGAACTGGTGGAAGCCGGGAAAATAAAACAGTTCATCCTGGTGGGTGGATGTGACTCCCCCAAACCCCAGGCCAAGTACTACACCGAATTTGTGGAAAAACTCCCAAAAGAAGCAGTGGTACTGACCCTTGCATGTGGTAAATACAGATTCAATGACATGGACCTGGGAGACATTGAAGGAGTACCCCGACTGATAGATCTAGGCCAGTGCAACGATGCTATCGTGGCAGTGGACATTGCAGTGGCCCTAACTGAATTATTCGGTGTGGAACTCAATGAACTGCCATTAACCATTGTTCTGAGCTGGATGGAACAAAAAGCAGCTGCAATTCTCTGGAGTTTACTGGCCCTGAATATAAAAGGAATGTACATTGGACCTATTCTCCCAGCATGGGCCAACGATGACATCCTAAAAGTTCTGGTAGAAAATTACGACTTAAAACCAATTGGAAATCCAGAAGAGGACATCAAAGCCATAATGGGGTAAAAGAACCCCATTTTTTACCATTTTTTTAGAAGTTACTCAATTAAATCCAATAATTATTATTCAGTAAATATAAACTTTAAGTTCAATAAAATTACAAACAATGGTTAAAAATTAACAGAACCAATAGAAGAGGGTGTTGAAATGGATATAGTAGAATTGGAAAAAAGTCCGGTGGTTGACACTCCCCATAAAGTAGATGTCCGAAAGTTATACGATACTGAAAATGCAATGACAGTGCATATAACACTCCAACCAGGAGAGTCACTTAAAAAACATATAACTCCAGTGGATGTGTTTTTTTATGTTCTGGAAGGTGTGGGTATAGTGGAAATTGGTGATGAGAAAAAAGAAGTTACCAAAGATTCACTTATAGACAGTCCCGCCCGTATACCTCATTGCTGGTATAATGAGAGTGATGCAACACTCCGATTTTTGGTGGTTAAAGTACCCCGACCCACTGAGAACACAAGATTATTATAAATATATCAGTATTTATAAAAGGAGATATTATGCCTAAAAAAGAAGTTGATGAAGATAAAGCCTTTGAACAGGCATTAAAAGGTAAAATGGGCTGGAAGTGCTCATGTGCCCTGGAAGTTGTTGATAAAAAAACATCCCTGCATGATGTTACCTGTAAAAAGTGTGGCATAACCTTCAAAACTGATCGGGACACTGACACATGCTTCCGCTGTGAAAGAGGCCAATAAAACAATATACTATGAATATTATTAATATTCAACTGTAAATATAAGAACTGTAAATATAAGAAAAAAGTAATCTAGGATGAAAATGGAAAAAACCAACATAAAACCGGACAGAAATATTATCAATAAAGACATAAATGAGAATAATCATGTTTATGGATCTGAAAATATTCAGATCGAACTCTTTGCCACCCCTAAGGGGGTAAAAGCTGTTAAAAGCCCGGTGAGAGTGAAGATTTTATCCATGCTACGTGAGGGTGATCTCAGTTTTGATGAGATAGTTAAGTTCTCGGGCCGTGCCAAATCAACTGTATCCAGTCATCTCAAATCCATGTCAAGGGAAGGAATAATTAGCTCCCGTGTGGACCCTTATGATGCTAGGAAAAAGATATTTTTCATACAATCAGAATACATTGGTAAACTGCAACGCCAGCAACTTCAGGAAGATATTTCGGCCTACATCCAGAGGTATATTTCAAGTGAAAATGATCCCTTTGAATTCTTCAGGCTGATATTTCATACCATAAGGATTTCTCTACTGACCCAGGGAGTGGATATAGATCCTATACTCCACGAAGCAGGTTTAAAGGTAGGAAAAGCACTTTATGAAAAAGTTAAAGATCCAGAGAGGGATAACTTCCTGGGAAATATTGCCAATTTTTGGGAAACACATAGTTTGGGAACTGTGGAAGTTAAAACTCTTGAACCCCTAACCATAAGCGTCCAGGACTGTTTTGAATGCAGTGGACTGCCTTATCTGGGTAGGCCTGCCTGTGCCTTTGACAGTGGCATTCTCGAATCATTATTCAGCCTGTACAATAATGAAAAAACCAGGGTTAAAGAAACCAAATGTTACGCCCTGGGAGATAAGTACTGTCGTTTTGTGATTGAATAGCTGCATAATTATCCAAAAGGAATAAGAAATTAAATAGATTAAAAAAATTAAAATAATAGATAAAAAAAATTTATTCCAGGACACTATTTTATCTTAACCGCCCTGAATCTTGCTTTAGCAGCTAACCATCTCAATTGACGATCTTTTACTTTTAAATAGTCCACATCTTCATCCGTAAATTCATTGATAATCTTTGTTAAAATGTATTCTTCAATTAAATCATTGACTAACAGCAGGAAGTGATCTTCTTCAGCAGAATCATCTTTCATTAAACTTTTAACCAAGAACTGCTCTTCCATTCAACCACCAATATTAACCTCTGATAGTTTTATTGATTATATAATATATAATTGTTAATCATTCAGCGCCCTAAAATACTTAGAATAATTCTGTAATAACTGTCAGAAACCCCTTTTTAATCAATATTTAGAGAGATTATAGGGAAATCCGGGTTAAAAAACCTAAAAAAATAAAAATAAAAATAGACTATAACTATTTAACCATCTAAGATCTTTTTATAAATCCGCTTCATCACCAGGGCATCCTGCTCCAGTAAAGGAGTTTCACAGATAATAGTAGCATCCCACCCACAATCAACCAGTACTTCCAGTAATGGCTCCAACGGAGGACCGTATTCAGTTTCCATCAGGACGTGATGTTTCCTTTCACCAGCATCAGTGTACTCGATTCGAGTAAAGTGACAATGCAATGCTTCCTTACCTTTCCCTATTCCATCCAATCCTTCTTCTAATTTGGTCAGTATACGATGATAATCATCTGCTCCTTTTATACAACCCCTACCCCTAGCGTGAAGGTGGGCGAAGTCTATGGTGGGGGAGAAATGATCAAAGGATTGGCATATATCGATAATGGCATCCAGATTACCCAGTTGTGATCTTTTTCCAGTGGTTTCCGGTGCGAAGGTGAATTTTTTTATTCCCAGAGCATCTAACTTTTCCAGAAGCTCGGAAATTGCTCCTTTACATCTATTCAACGCCTGTTCTGGTGTGTATTTTGTGTAAAAACCGGGATGAAAAACAATACGGTAGGCCCCTATCCATTCTGCTGCCCTGGCTGATTGGATCAGGCGTTCAATGGATCTCTCTAATACATCATCTTTTTGTGCCGATAAGTTAATGTAGTAAGGTCCATGCATTGAAATCCTTATATCGTTAACCCTGGCATTTTCACCCAGTTTAAGACCGGATTGTTTTTGAATTTTCACCCCATAAGTGGCCTGATATTCATAGGCATCTAAACCTATGTCACTAATATAATCACAAACATTGACTGTTTGACCATTGAAACCTATGGGATTACCTGCTGGCCCAAATTTTATCCTTTTTTTCATGATATCCTGTAAAATATAAAATAAGTTTAATTTTGGAATTTATACAGATAAGTTTTATTTTATTTCAGATTCCTCCGCCACCTCTACAAAGGCAATTAATGCTGCCACCGCTCCTTCAGCACAGGCCACAACCCATTGTTTAATTCCACCAGTTATATCCCCAGCAGCGTAGATTCCCGGGATGTTGGTTCGCTGGTACTTATCAGTTACTATGTAACCTCCGTTGTCAAGTTCCACACCTGCAGTTAGGGCTACTTTATTAAGGGGTTCTTCTCCCACTGCAATGAATACACCATCTGCTGGGAAATCCTTCTTCTCCTGGCTTTTGCGGTTGAGGAGAGATACACTGTTAACTGCCAGTTCACCTTTTATCTCTTCCACTGCTGAATCCCAGATTACGGGAATTTCATGTTCTTTTAATTTATTCTGAAGATATTTTTCAGCCCGTAACTGGTCTCTGCGGTGTATGAGGGTTACATTGCAATCCAGGTCTTTTAAGTAAATTGCTTCCTGAACTGCGGCATTTCCTCCCCCTACTACTATTACATTCTTACCCTTGAATAGAGGTCCATCACAGGTGGCACAATAAGAAACTCCACGACCAAGGAATTCAAACTCACCTGGTACGTTCAGTCTTCTGTGATGACTTCCTGTGGATATCATTACCGACCTTGCTTTATACTCTCCTTTAGAGGTGGTTAAGAGAATACCAGAAGGATCATTTTTACTAATTTCCCGAACTTCTTCCATATTTTTAATAGGGATGTGTTTTTCTACCTGTTTTCTCATCTTCTCCAGTAGTTCCTTTCCAGATATAACTTCGAAACCAGGGTAGTTCTCCATAAGTGGAACCATATAACCGGAACCTGCTCCAGTCATCCTTTCCAGTATTACTGCATTCATTCCCTGCCTTCCCGCGTATATTCCGGCAGTTAATCCGGCAGGTCCTCCCCCAATGATAATCAGATCGTATTCTTCCATAAAAACCTCTCCACTTACTGTAGATATTTTTGTATTTCTTCTTTCAAAAGTTTGTTCACCAGTTGACCATCTGCTTTTCCCTTGAGTTCTTTCATGGCCATTCCCATTAAAGACCCCATAGCGCCCATTTTTCTTTCGGTGATCAATTTTTCATTAGCAGTTACTATCTCCACAATTATGGTCCTGACATTTTCTTCTGAAAGCATTAATAAATTTAAATTTCCTGCAGCCTCTTCAGGAGTCCATTTTTCCTTCAAAACTCCCACCAGCACATCCGAAACAGCATCCTTGGATATTTTGCCCTGTTTCAGTAGCTGGAAGGTTCCCACCAGATGACTGTCTGGGATGTTATCCACATCCAAACCTTCTCTTCTGAGTTCTTTAAGAGTATAAGCCAATAAAGAGGCCACAGTTGTGGGTTCAACCCCACATCCTGCAACAATTTCCTCGAACTGTTTCACTCTATCCTGTCGCACCAGCTGGTGTGAGAGATCTTCACTTAAACCATACTCATTTATTATACGGGCCTTCTTTTCTTCAGGAAGTTCTGGTAAATTAGCCCTGACATGTTCTAAAAGTTCAGAGGACACCATCTGAGTGGGAATATCCGTTTCCACATACATTCTACTGGCAGTGGGCAGCGGCCGAAGATACTCCGTATTGGCATCATCCAATGCCTTCCGGGTCTCTTCGGGAACACCTTCTGTAGCGATCTTAGCCCTTCTCTGCACTTCTTCCAGAGCATTTCTGGCTATATCTCCTTCATCTGCCACCAGAATAAAAGCATCATTTTCCCCAATCTTCAGGAACCCGTTAATCAGTTCAACCTCTTGGGAGGTTATTCCATAGGCAGGGAGTTCATCAGTGTGGAATATACCAGCTACACCCATTTTTTTAGCGTATCCTGCCAGTTCAGTTCCGAATCTCCTGCCGGGTTGTACTTCCTTACCGATTAATCCTTTATAACCATTTAATTTAATTGATAGAACTTTCCCACCTTTTTTAATTGCTTTGGCAATGATTTTTGATTCCGTATCCTGTAATATTTCTCCCAGATCATATATCTGGTTCTCAACCAGGGCCCCTCTTTTTCTAAGTTCATCCTTGATTTCCAGTAGTTTAAGCTGGCGCATGACCTCATTTTTCACCAGTTGCTCCATGGAGTCCAGATCCTGCACTCCCTTAACTTCAACCCGGGCACCTTCCCTGATGGAAATGTTGAGATCCTGGCGTATGGTTCCCAGACCCCGTTTGACCTTGGTACTGCGCAGAACCTGGCCAATCTGGTAGGCCACTTCCCTTACCTGTTCTGGATGGTTCATGGAGGGGTCAGTGGTTATTTCCAGTAGAGGTATTCCCAGTCTGTCCAGGCGGAATTCCACTTTTCCTTTTCTCTGACCCATTCTCCGGGCAGCATCTTCCTCCAGACAGAGGTTTTCAATGACAACCCTGCCATAGGGTGTGTCCATGTGTCCCTGAATGGCTAGCAAACCTGTTCTCTGGAATCCTCCAGTGTTACTTCCATCAATCACCTGTTTACGCATGGTATGGAACTCATCCACCACTTGCATGTCCAGGAGAGTTGCAATTATAAGTCCAATCTCCAGTGCCTCCTGATTTAATGGATGTGGTGGCTCGTCATCGGACTCCACCAGACAGGTGTGATGAGAATAAGCATCATAAAGAAATGTGAGTTCACGGCGGGATTCTTCAAAGGCCGCCCGATCGATTTTGCCCAGTTCACTCTGAGTGGGCCTCAAATACCTTAAAACACGATAATCTGGTTTTTTATCGGTTAGTTCACATTCACAGGGACAGAACAGTTTTTTAGTTGTGTTAAGCTGCTGGTGTATTTCCAGACCCATCATAAGGCCCAGTTTCTCGTAATCAATATTTTCATCCATCTCAATCACCATGAATCCATTCTATTCCCCGTAATCTCGCAGGAAGTATTTTGAAGAGGATTTTTCATCCATTTCTCCTTTAAGGTTAGTTTCTATGATTTTTTTAACTTCTTCCAGTTTACTGGTCTGTCCCAGTGCCCATACCAGTTTAACGTAGGCTACCTCGGGTAGCATATCCTCTGCAGGTATGACACCGGCAGATAATAGTTTACGACCGGTACTGTACACGTTGAGATTGGTGCGGCCGTATAGACATTGTGAGGTCATTAATACTGGGATTTCTTCATCAGCTGCCCTCTGAAGTGAGGGGATCAGATGATCTGGACAGTGTCCCAGGCCGGTTCCTTCTATTAAAAGACCCCTGTAGCCCTTATCAATATGATAATCCAGGAGTTCTGCAGCTATTCCAGGATAACTCTTTATGAAGCCCACTTTTTCCTCCAACGAGTCATTAACTTCCAGCTGATACTCTCCCCTCTTGCGGTAGGCGAATTTTTTATCAATAATTTTAACCTTTCCATCTTTCACTTTGGCCAGTGGTGGGCTGTTAATACTGTTGAAGGTGTCCCGGCGGCTGGTGTGCATTTTACGAACCCTTGTTCCACGGTGGATGTGTGCCTTGTTATCATTTTCTGTGGCGTGCATGCAGACTGTGACCTCGGCTATGTCCGACTTGGCCATCGCCACTGAACTCATCAGGTTTAGGAATGCATCGGAGGATGGTCGGTCCGAACTTCTCTGGGCACCTGTGATGACGATGGGAACTGGTGACTCCATTATGAAACTTAGAGCAGCTGCAGTGTAGTGCATGGTGTCTGTTCCATGGGCCACTATCACACCATCCGCCCCCTCATTTATTTCATCAGCCACTGCACATGCAGATTGAACCCAGAACTCGGGTTTCATGTTTTCGCTTAAAATATTCATTATGGCCTTTCCACTGATGTTAGCCTCATCCAATAGCTCAGGGGTGGCCCTTAAAAGATCATCAGCAGTGAATGCCGGGTGCACTGCTCCGGTTTTATAATCAATGATGGATGCCACTGTTCCTCCTGTGGATATTATGGATACATCCATTTTTCCAGGATCTCGGTGGATATCCAGGGGAGGAAGATTGATTTCAGGCTTATCTCCCTTTTCAAGGAGTTTAACTTCAGCCTCGGCCAAGGCTAGGCCAACATTATATCCACTGTCCATCTTCAGAACGATGTGCAGCTGGTCAGCATCTTCAGCCCGGTCTAAGAGCATACCCCTGTATTCAGTGCCATTTTTTTTTATGGAGATCATGTCTCCAATGGAAATATTCTGTGATTCTAAAAATTGTTTAGCTCTTCCACGATAACTCATAACATCCCTCTAATTTTCTTAGATAAAGTGAAATTTGAGAAATTTAACAAATTAAGCCTTACCCATATAATTTTTTTTATTTATTCCAACCCTGTTTCTATTTCATTTTTCAGACAAATTTCATTTTCAAGACATTATCCCTCAAATTTATATAATCCTTGTTATATTGGTTGGTGATTCTAAGATAAAAATCTATAAACTATAAATTTATACTAAAAAAAAGGAATTTGCAATAAAAAAATTTAAAAAATGGTGTGACTGAAAATAGCAAAGATAAGGGAGATATAACTGTTTAAAGTCCCCGTAATTCTTTTTCTGATCCTTTGATGCAAAATAGATCGTTTTTAAGTTCCATATCTTCTGCTACTTCACATTCCGGGCATATGCAGTCATCTTCTTCCAGGTTACATGCGGATTTGCCCAGTACACAGTACAATCCTTCGTATTTTTCCTGAGCACATTGGTTGTACATTGGGCAGTCTGTACAGATGCAGAGATCTCCCATTTCATCTAAAAGTTTTTCACCAATTTCCGAATCAGACAGACCTTCTGAAGATAATTTGTCCATTTTTTCATCGAATTTGTCCATTTTTTATCCTTCCAGATATTTTTTTAATAATTCAATCAAAATTCACAATTTCAATCAGGCTTCAAACCATATAATTAACTCATAACACTCTCTTTTCTTTAAAAAACTGGTCTCTATTTAATGTGAAACTAAAATCATTGCAAAGCTAAAATTGCGAATAAATAAATCCTCGGGCTTATTAATCCTCCAGTTTTATGTCGATTCCCACCGGGCAGTGATCAGAGCCCATTACCTCCGGAAGTATGAAGGCAGATTCGATGTTATCCATGAATTCTTGATTCACGAAGAAGTAGTCCAGT
>Ga0209639_1001885_pt1 | contig 18479 bp, 23 predicted proteins | sample EPASupsiteHSE605_FD_187268 | JGI IMG/M metagenome (GOLD analysis project Ga0209639, IMG submission 187268) | Bioremediated contaminated groundwater from EPA Superfund site, New Mexico - Sample HSE6-05 (SPAdes) (version 2) | ecosystem: Environmental > Aquatic > Deep subsurface > Groundwater >...
ATAAAGTGAAATTGCAGAATTATATAAACAACCGCTTCCGGCTGCTCATATCAATTTAAATCTGGGTAAGTGATGGTTCATGCTACCCCCTACCACTAGCAAGTATAAATCTTTCTTGAGCTACCTACTTTTGCTTATAAAAATCAAAAGAGGAGGGTGCTGCCCTCATTGAAAGTAGGAAACCTTCTGGAAAACTAAAAAGAATAAAGTATATAGAAAAACGGCCTACCAAAAATCAATTTCTGGCTTGCCGTCTACTATCAAGTTTATATTGCTCTATACATGCCATAAGTTCTTTTGTTTGAACAAACTTCCAAATCAGTTTTTTCGGAACTTTCCAGTTATGTTCACACACCCGCATATCATTGAAAAAGCCATTATCAGAAAGATACTTTGCTAGTGTCCTGCTGAAGATCACCCTCAGCTTCTCCGGCTTCTTTTCAGCTGCTGGTACCGACTCAGCTTTTTTATCTTTTCTCATACAAAAATTCATCCTTCAGATATTTTTTGTATTTCTCGCATATGTAATGGTTTTTTCCTTTAGCTTTCCGGCCTTGGTTCACTGTCACATAATCTACATTCATTTTATTATTATTTTTGTTTTTTAGATAGCCAGTTCTGATCAAGTATAGAAACTTCTCTGTAGTAATTTGAATAATAATCATCAGTTCCTTTGTTTTAGATTTAATTTGGCGTTTTTAGTCCGGAACGCCTGAAACCGGTAAGAAAATTATGAGGACAGCCCGTAGAGAAGGGCATATATAGAAACGACCTGTGCGCAGCCATTACTACCAATATAAAATTATTTCTCTTAGGGTATTGACAATTGCTATTTCTTGATTTAATATTAAATTGGATTTATATATGCTTATACTAAAAAATTTATAACATAATTTTGAAAGTATTAAGTAAACTCTCAAGTTTTTGAGAATCCCTTTCACAAAGCAAAATTTGACCGTTTTTAAACCTTGATAAATCCGATGCATTTATTCCGGTTTTTTGCGATATAACTTTGCCCTTAATTCCAACCTTATTTATGACTTGATTTAACAAGATTTTTAAGTCTAATTGGTTCATTTCGCCCTTCCTTTCAATATTATTTATAAGAATAATTTTATAAAAATCACTCTTCTTTCTATAGTATGTTCTACAACTAAATAATAAAAAACGCCTGATTCCTTTTGTTTTCAAAGGTTTCAAGCGCTTTTTTTATTGCTTTTTTAGGCTGTTTTTTTAAGTTTTCCTCTTAAGTAATCATCAATATACTGAGCAAATTGATTTAGGTCACTGAATCCAGCTTCTTTGTTTTTGGGATCATTAATATAATCCGGAACATCAATACTATCTGAAATACTAATTTTGGGATGTGATAAACTCCTGCTCACATTAACAGACAATAGCGCCTTATTTTCAAGAATCTTTAGACTTTGCTTGAACTGTCTGCCGTTATTGCTAAATCGGCACATTTTAGCTATCTGACTTTGATTAATGCTGTTCTTTTTAAAACCATCATAGCTAAAAGGATTATGCTCATACTTACAATAGATTCCTACCAATATCAATAGTAATCTTAGTGCATCATCATCTTCACCAACTAATGTTTTGTAATATTTGATTTGTTCTTGTGTCATATTAAACTTTATAGCAAATTTACTTTCCAATACTTTTAAACTTACAATAAAGCTTTTAGCTTTTAGCTTATCTAATTTCTTTTTTGATTTGTTGGCTTTTAATTGGAGTTTTTCAAGATTAAATACATTATCAGTTTCTATTCCAGTACTGCGGTTAATCATTTCCTTACTGAATGCATTCCACAGTATTGACTTATCTTTGTTGATAAATTCTTTCTCACTATAGTAAATCGTTATAATATAATCTAACACATTTTTCACTTGCTTTGTTTCATTAGCAACTAATAGTAACTCCATGCGGCAACAATTATAGAAAAACCTGTACTTGAAATTAACATATTCTTTTTGTTCCTTATGGTCTATGTCTGGATCATAAAATACTTCGTTGCTAATAACGCCATAATCAGCTTGTAACTCCATTAACTTATTTTTAATTTTCTCATATGTCTTGTTATGTGTGTTTACTTTACTTTTTAGTAAATCTGTAAAAACAAATTTTTTCTTTGATCCATCATGATTATCAACTGCATCATCAAATTGAATTTCCAGATTATTGATTTCTTTAAACATATAACCAGATATTCTTTGCATTGTACATTGTCTATTCTCAAAACTTCTTTTGTCCTGAACATTTTCTTTCGAAATTCCAAACGTATTACCAATAGAGCTTATTACATTGTCCTTTTGAATATCTGACTTATGCAAATATTTCATCCACTCAGGCTTTTTCACTTTATTAACTAACATTTTGATATCATATGGAATTTCAGCGGCTTCACCTGTTTTGGCATAATCAATTGTCAAGCTGCCGATAATTGACATAACTTTGATAGCATCTTGAACCTCTTTTGTTTGTGGCATTGACCATAGAACAGAAATCTTATTCACAACGTCACCAATTGAGTTTTTCATACCCAATGCGTTAGTCTTAATAATTTTAGGCAAGTAATTTATCGGCACTCCAGAATGTTGTTTTCCATCATCTAGTCTAACCCAATCTATTGTCTTAATTTTTTGCCGCTTTGCTGCTGAGATGATCTCACTAGATGATGTATTCATTATATGATCTCCGTCAAAATCGGCAGAATTTAACCGCATAGCCAGTGAGTCAAATATATTTGTTACAATACCTGTATCTTGATACTTATACCATTCTTTATCCTCTACATTAAGGTTTGCTAATGTTACCGGAAAATGCTCACACGCTATGTGCGGAAATCGAATAATATCTATCTCATCAACACCTTTTTTATACCATTTTCTATTATCTTCTGTATAAACCTTCTGATACTGATTATTCCAGTAATTAGAATACACTTCTCCAGCCTTAAGTAACCCAGTGACTTCCTGCCCAAACGCAGCTTGCACCAACCCAAAAACATCCGGTGTAAGCGTTTGATAATTTCCAGTTATGAACAATTTCCCTGAGTAGCATCTATGTTTCAAGCTCTTAATGTCTTCCACGATTTTGCCTTTAATATAAGTATCTTGGGATAGTGCATGATTATTTTTTAATGCTACATAAAATGGAGGAGTCCTATCGCCGATTGTCTGATCATCATCAGCTAGGCCACGATAGTTTAAGAATTCATCAATATTTGTATGTAGTTTTTTAACTTTTTCTACCGTCTTATAGCATAGTCTTTGAATTTCATCATTAGTAAAATCCAATGTTTGTAAAGGCTGATAGCTGGTTAAACACTCATGTTTCAGTGCTTCATAAGGTTCACTGATGTCAGAGAGATTAAAAGTCCGCTGATATCCTTCGCATTCTCTTAAAAATCCATCTATCCAGATCTGAAATCCATTATTTGAGTTTCCACTTTCAGCCGCCAGTTCCCCGTATACACCAGCAAATTTGAATTGACTCTTTGTAATTATGCAGTTAATATGGTCTGCTTCAAAGTCCCATACTCTTCCCCAACAATCAGTAATGGTAGTAGGCTTATCCTCAGCTTTTAATCTACCTGCATATGCTCTAAGGTTAAAGGTATATAAGTTGCCTTTAATGCCTGGTATCGCTCGGAACTGCACTGCTGCTGGAAGGTATGATAAACCCAACTCTTTTTTCCATTCTTCCATTTTTGATACATCTATAAGACCGGCTCCATCAAATGGTTTAATTTCAACAGGTTTTTTTTGATCAGGAATAACCTTATATTTGCCCTTGCCAACTAACTTTGGTTTCATTTTTTTGCCGCAAGGACGCTTATCCTCTTTTGTTACATTGCCTTCAACCACATCAAATATTTCAGTAATATTGTTCGCGTAGTCATCGATAACAACAATATTTGGCAAGCTCACTGGAATGCTATCTGTACTCGGCAGCCCATAATATGAGTTGAATTTAGCAAATACAGGATGCGGATAATCTTTTGGAATACCGCAAAGCAAAATCCTATTAACCATCCCATATAATCTCTCTCTAATGAATAGCACCTTTTGACATCTAACATTTGATGCGCTACAAATCAGATTCTTATATCTAATTCCATTTATTGTGATTATTCCAATATCTCTTTTACGCTTCATATAAGCAAAATCACAGTAGTCATTTGCACTATGCCCTATCTTAAGTAATACCAAATCTTTAATAAAGGGGTACTGTACTTCTTCTGAGTTACTATTTTCTGTTCCATTTTGAATAACATTTTGTACAATCCGGATTATTTCAGATTCACGAACCTTTATCCTTAATTTGTTATATCTCTTATTATTAGCAACAGCATTTTTATATTTTAGTTGGTCTTCCTCTATTGCACTCAATTTTAGTTTATCTAGTATTTCTTTTTGAGTAATAGGAATATTCAAGCTGTTATTAATATCAAGGTCTTTAATATTAACTCTAATCATTTCCACTAGTTTTTCTTGCTTCATTAATTACTTTTTATTTCCTTTCTCTATTTAAGTCTTATATGTTGATTCCTTTAAGGCTAATAGCTAACTTTATTACTAAATAACCTATTTACCGTAATATTGACATACCCTAGCCCCTACTTTTTGCGTCTTATGAAGTCCGCAAACTTATCTAATATATTGCTTTTGCGAGATTCTAATGTACCTTCTTCACACAAGTAGAATTTAACATCATTTTGTTTCATTTCATTAAAAGTATCTTCAAATGCAGTCATATCAGCTTCAGCAATATCAACGCTGCCAAACAATGGTTGTACATGAATAATAACTTTCTGATCTTTTTCTTCTACATAAGCCATAGAGTCATCAAGCTTCGCACAAATAATGTATCCGTTATCAAGTCTAAATCTAGCCTGAACAAAGGTCTCTATTGTAATAAATTGTCATCCATAAATTTGACCACCATTTTCTATATATAATTATTTTGTTGCGCTGCGGCGCTGGGGGATAGGTTAGTAAATAGCTTGCTTACGCTGCGCTATTTACTAACCCTTGCCGTCATTATCTCCCGCTGGTCGATAATGCCGCCAAGAATAAATTTTTATATTTAATACCACAACGGGTATCAAACCGTTATTATATAGTTTTGCCTTATTGTGGTATTACTTCTATGCTATTTTGGTTTTTGATTCTGTTTTGTGAAGAATCCATGCTCGTCTTCCATAATTATCTTTATTCCTATTTCCTTGCTTTTTTTCAGTGATATAGTATGGTAATTGAATATTAGCAAAATAGCGGTTTACAGTATCAATCTTATATCCACCCTGAAGTGGCCTTAACACGTTCTTTTGTAATAATTCAATAAACAGTTTTTTATCCTCACCATATAATGGTTTTTCCAAAAAATGGTCAAGTTTATCTTGTATATTCACCGCTGCATAGAGCATTGATAAATCTCTAAATTTAGAGATATCAATATTCATACATTTGCATAAATGCTTTAAATGTCCAAATTTAGTATCTATCTTATTAATCTTATTGGCTATTAACAAATCATAATTAAATTTCATTTCTTTTGCTCTATTTACAACATATTTTGATAAGTTTTCATTATCTTCCACACTAACTGTATAGAGCAATCCGAATTTATTCTTTTGAGAATACTGTTTATTAAACTCAGCATTGCTCCTTTTATAAAAGCATTCAAGCGGTTTCATTTTATTATTAATGTTGTTTATATACGTTTGGATATATGCTTGTTTAATCTGCTTAATATAGATATTTGGCAATTCATCACATTCAGCAATCCGTTTTCGTCCAATGCATTGAACTATTGTATCAAAATTATAAATGTCCGTTATAATATGTTTTAGTTGTGGATCATTTATGTTAATTCCATTTTCAATAACGTTGGTTGTAAATAGTATCTGTTTATCAAATCTTTCTTTGGTCCTAATCTGTTCCAGTATATTTACATCGCATAAATCACCATATTTTGGGTTTCCTTGAGAGCATATGAAAGCTGAATTATCAGGCAGTTCTTTATGTAGTTGATACGCTTGTTTTAAGCTCTTACAAAAGAAAATAGCCTTTTCACCTTTTGGCAATTCAATTAAGAATTTGTGTATTACTTCAATGTCATCCCAATAAAAACATTGATTAAATCTATAAGGCTTTAGAAACTGGTAATTGAAATTAATCTTATATTCATTTTGCTTTTGAAAGTATTCCTGTAAAATTTGACTTGTGGCCGACAAGAATATAACTAACTGATTTTCTGTATTTTCAATTAAATAGTTTAACGGTAAATCAGTCTCATTTGCAAAAGTTGAGTCTGAAAAAAAGTAATGACACTCGTCCGCAATTATAAGTGTATATATCCCTTCTATCTTATGGGGCATAAATTTAATATAATTTATAAACGATTGATAATTCATAATTTTTACTACATCTTCAGATTGCTTACCGTATAAAGTTTTTAACTGATCTCTAAGCGATACTCGATTAGTTAAGAATAAAACCCTATAATTTTTTGTAAGACACATTTGATATAAGGTATTCATTACAAAATAAGTTTTCCCTGCTCCTGTATTGGCAGTCATCAAGACTTTATGACCTTTTTTCCACTGCTCCATCATTTTAGGAGTAACAATATCAGCAATATATTGTCCACTCTGGAGCTGGAGGTTTAATTCAAATTTTGGTTTAGTTGTATTTTCTTTTGATTTGCTAATTACTTATCAATTCCTCTCTTTAAATTGTTATTTATTCGGTAGCATCAATTCAATCTGACCTTCTGTTCTATCTTCATTGAACCTGATCCTAAATCCAAACTTACTATAAAAGTGCTCCAGCCTGTCAAAGTGGTCATTATCAACTGAAGATAGTTCACCATATACCCGTTTTATATCTTCCTGCACTGCTATCTTCAATAGGCAGCACATGAGTATTGATCCATTACCGGTGTTAGACGCACTGGTATGAATATCGTTGATATGTAGCCCATTCTCATCAGTATCTGCGAATAGTTCAGCCCTATTTTGAGCATTTGCTTTATTTTTAAGTTTTAGAATTATAAAACCCTCCCAGCGATAAGCTAAAACAACCACAAGCTCTTCACACTGATTTTTGGTCTCTTCGATAAGTGTATAACCATCGCTAATACAAGCCTCAACCATTTTACTAAAGGCTTGTTCTTTCTTTTTCTGGTAGTACTGCGGGAAGAATGTCTTTTCCAGAAAGTCTTTTATATTTATAATTCTCATCCTTTCTTCGGTTCGGTGTCCGGTACGGCTCCCATGACTGATTTATAAGTACTTACACCCTTCAGGCCACTGGCATTGGCTCAGACAATGTAAACCCACCCGGAGGGGTAGCCTTAATACCTAATATCTAAATTCAGAACCTTTTAGCTGCAATTATTGAATATCTTCGAAAGCCGTTTCGATGGATTGCAACTTTTTCCTTTTCTTCGCCAAACGTTTAACAACATTTTTTTCTAATTATTAACTTGCTTCAGCTTTGCAAACTCTTCGGTGTACCCACCTGCTCATACATTTTGAGTTTTTCAAATCAGATCCATTTATGAGTAAATGTCTTTGGTCTACCTTTGGTGGATAATTCATCACTGGTTAAACGCTTGTTAAAATCAATTTGATGCATTTATTATCTATCCTTTCATTTTATAATCCGTGGCCTGAAGGGTAAGCCACCCCAAGCCGGTTGAAGGCAGCTCACCCAAAACGATGATAACCCTAAACGTGAATTAGCTGACCTTTTTAGGGCATGGACAGAGCATATCTTCTTCGATTTCCTCTCTTGTAAATCCATCTTTTAGTAAAGCAAAAATATCTTCCTCTGTTAATTCTGCATGTTTTCTCTTGATATACTCAATTGCGCTTTCATTAATCGCTCTGTCATGCCAGTGTGAATTAACAGCTCTGGCCTGTGCCTCACATAACTGTGACTGAGAATGAGTTCTCTTAATAATGTGTTTGTGTTCTTTCAATACTTTTCAACCTTTCATTTTATAATTCTATATGTTTGTATTTCTTGCATGGGGAGAGTACCGTGATCCGCTCAAGCACCCTCCCCCGTTTGGTTTAATGGTTATGCGCTCATGATCAACTTTTTAGATAATTCTTTCCATTTGCTAAGTAACCCTTCATATGCCTTTATTGCTTCTTCTGTTGCAAACTTGTTTGGGCAACCATGAGTAACCGCAAGGACGCCCACGTTTATTCCCAATGCTTCAGACTCTTTTACCAACGGCTCAAGAAAGAAATCTCCATTATTGAAAATGATTGTTTGTGCTTCCTTTAAAACCTTATAGCTATAAATTGTAGCCTCAATACTGGATATTGTGCTATTTACTGTTTCCACGATATTTTCTATTGAAATGGTTTCTACTTCAGTTTTATCAGACATTGATTTTCTCCTTTTACAATTTTATTTGTACTTGCTAACTTTGCTTTTCTCAACAGAATAAAAAGTATTTTACTGTTATCTCCATGTAGCTTTTCATTTACAAAAGTGTGAAACTGTGCTACACTTATAAAGATTAATTGTACTTTACCCGTCCGGATATTTAACAATTTGCTCTATACTTTTATAGTTATTGGCACTCTGCAAATGCTTTTTCTGTTTTTAATTATCAAGGTGTATATCTTAAAAAGCGGATAGCAAAGCTAGGCTACATCGATTATGGATGTAGCTCTATTTTTTGTTCACTTAATAAGTACTGGATCTCTCAATTTGTATAAAGCATCACTTCTTTTCAATTAGTATCTGTACATTTTGAATTCCTTTTTATAGAATTTCTATTATCCTCTTCAATAGTTTCTATTTCATTTAATAACGTTTTTGATAATTCTAATGACCATACGTCTGTATAATGATTATGTTCATCTTGTTCCATTATTAGGTCATTCTTATCTATTGTATTTAGTGCTATTCCTAATGCTTTCAATACTTCAAATATCATATGAGATTTACTGAACTTATCCGCTGATTTTATTAATTTTGTAAATTGAGTATATAATTCAATATATCTTTGCATTTTCAAAATTTGATCTTGTAGTCCAATTATACCTTTACCATAATCTCCAGCAAAGGATTCATCAATTTCTTTTAATAAATCAACTTTATTCTTTTGCACTTTCACATAATCATCAAAGTCATATTCTTCTTCAAAAACGACGTTGTGCTTGGGTTCAATATCAATGGTAAGTTTCTCATACAATTCTTTAGTAAAAAATGCAGAATACACTTTTTTGTTTTTCAATTCTGCAATTTGTTTATCAGATATTTCCCCGAAATACTCTTCTGAGACTCCAAATATAATGGATAGTTGTTCTAGTCTTGCTTGTGGAATATTTTTTTTGCCCTGTTCCCACATGCTAATTGATTGACGGGTTACCCCTAATTTTAGCGATAATTCAGAGGCGGTCATATTACACCGTTCTCTAATATACCTTAGTCCATTCATAAAGTATCCTCCAATTGGTTGCGTTAATTTGTCAACCCAGCTGAAGTATACTCTGGTTAACATTGGTTGTCAACCTATTTGGTAAATATTTTTATTATTTTAGGACGGTTTTTAAGCCGTCCTATTTTGTTTGTCTTTTAAAAGCAGATGAATAAGATATTGAGTCACCTCCCACATAAGCTTTTTTACTTCGTCAATGTCCAGTTCAATATCAATAGAAGATTTTACAAAGCCTTCTTTTTCCCAATCCGGATTAGCATAAAATTCATTAGCCATATCACAGCAGTACTTTAAGCATTTTCTGCCATCGGTATAAACTTCCGGCATAGTAATCAAAAATCTATTTTCTTCCTCTTTATCAAATTTGAGTGGGAATACTGTTATTTCAAGAAAGCAATTGAAGTTTTGAGAACTCATATCCATGCAAAGTTCGAATTTTGTTTTTCCACAATCAACCCAAGCAATATCATGCTCAGCTGCGGCCTCATTAATAGTTATATTAAGATCACGAATAAGACTTGGTGAAGATATTGGAAGCCTGACCATATCGTCATAGTAAGTAACATTTGAATAATCAATTACCTCAGTAAAATTAATTGCCGTTCTGGATTTCATGCCATTTTCAAGATTGATTGTCATTTGTAAAACCTCTTTCAATTTATTTTTGTATTCCTAAGACTGAAATTTCTACGGGTAAGATTGGGTTAAAGACGTTCCTGATAATCAACTGAATTCGATTTCCATCTTCATGTTGCCATACTGATTTGTAAAAGCAAAATACCAAAGATTCTTCAATTAGCTTATGCTTGTTCAAATAGTCTGTCTGTTGCACTGCGTGAAAAACACTTCTAACTGCATCATTACGAATCTGCTCAATTTTCATTAGCCATTTACCTCCTGCAGCCTATCTTTTTGTACGAGTAGTTTCCCTAAGAGCTTTCCGTATTCGTCTTTATAAGGATCAAAGGTTGAATACTGGCGGGTGATAGATAGTGTTGTTAGGGTATTGATCAGTAGGTTTACTTCGAATTCGGTTAGGTCAAGCTTCATTTGTATGTCCTCCCTCTATTGTGTTTGCTTCTCTCAACGTCATAAGAGTACACCAAGTTAAGTGCATATTCAAGCTGGTATTATACACAAACTTTGGTGCTTATTTATGTGTATATTATGCACTTTACTTGGTGCATTTTTTTTGATATAATGGAAGCCAAAGGAGGATTATCAATGCCAATTAAATATGATAAACTGTTTGCACTACTGGCTGAGAAAGGGTTTACGACCTATAAAATTAGAAAAGAGAAGTTGATAGGGCAAGCGACACTGACAGCGTTAAGAAATGGAACTGGAGGTCTTGACCACAAAACAATTTCAAGAATCTGTGAAATACTTGAATGCCAGCCCGGAGATATCATGGAATTTATACCGGATGAAGATTTAAAAAACTGTTAATTAAATAATATAAAAATACCCAAGCAACACATTTCAATTTATCAACTAAAAACCAATGAAATGCCCTTATACACTTCGGAAATAGTTATATAACACAGAAACCCTTATGAATTTTGGAAATTTGCTAATTACCAGAACAAGAAAAAGCCGGATAACCCCTTGATATGAGGGATATCCAGCCTATTTAAAATAATATCACTTAAATAATATAAAAAATATAAGAGAAGCAGCCCCTTTCCGGTGATCCGGTTAGGAGGCTGCTTTTAGTATTATGGTGAAATTATGTCTAATTCATGTTGTATTAATTTTCCATAAAGAATATAATTGTAGAAAAAGGAGATTAAAGTATGAAAAAAGTAAAGTGGGTTATTATAGCTATTCTTATACTTATAGTGTTAATCCCCAATCTAAATGGTAATAAAAACGAATCAAGCCCAAAAGAAGAGCTTTCTTCAGCAATACAATCCATTGAACCATCTACGTCAGACTTACCGGCAGAAACTTCTACAGTATCAGCAGAGTTAACCTTAACTCAATTGGCTGAAGACACCCAATCAGCAGTTGGAGAATTCCAAAAATCATATGCCTTACAGCCATCAGGAGGTTTTTCAATAGATAAACAAGAAGACATTACTAAAATGGATGAAGTCACTATCCAAGGTAATGTACTTAAAAATGTTGTAATAGTAAAAACGGTTTCAGGCTATGACTATATGAAAGCTTTTCTAGAGCAATATGCAGCCTTTGAGTTTTACGATGATCAAGGAAATTCAAATTCAAGTATTACCTCATATGTCTGGGATGATGGGGATTACATAGAAGCCATACTAACATCAGATAAATCAATTGATAATATTAAATTTGTAAAATTTAGAGGGCTTTCAGATCATAATTCAAGTACAAGCATACTTTATGAAATCAAATGATTTAAACCACTTAAGAGCAATTCAATTTGAAAGACTAACTATTAAATGTCAAGCCCCAAGACGAGAAATGTTGTGAATCCAGTCATAAAAAGCATGACAAAAAGAGCGACTTGCGGCGCTCGACAGGACGGTATTCAAAACAGGTTAAGCTACCAGTCGGTAAGACTGTCCAGATTTCTCTAATGCATAAATAAGCCGCACAAGCTTCTTTGCAGCATGAGAGACAGCTACTTTGTAATGCTTGCCCTCAGCACGTTTTTTGGCAAGATAAGCAGAAAATGTTGGATCCCAGTTGCAAACAAACTTTGCGGTATTAAAAAGTGCATAACGGAGATAGCGTGACCCTCGTTTCTCCATGTGAGAGTATGAGGAGGTCAGTTGCCCGGATTGGTAAGTCGACGGCGAAAGACCAGCATAGGCAAGAATCTTGTCAGGAGAATCAAAATTGGAGAAGTCTCCGATTTCAGCAAGGATCATGGCACCCATGCGATAGCCAATACCGGGGATAGTTAAAATGGGAGAATTAATTTCATCCATAATATCTTGAATAGCGGATTCGATTTCCTGAATCTCAGAATCCAGTTCACGGATGAGTCGGATGGTGTGATCGAGTTCCAAAGATTTTGCCGGCATTTTAGAACCGATTGAGTTTCTGGCAGCATTACGGATTTCAGTAGCTTTGTCTTTGCAATAGCGGCCTTTCGATGCCTCTTCAAGCAGATTGGTCAACCGTGTCAGATGGGCGGCTGCAACGTGGCTTGCGCCGGGGAACTCGATAAGAAGCGCATAAACGGATACCAAGTGCAAGGTTGGCACCAATTTTTCTAGTTCAGGGAAGAGAATATTAACCAGTCTGGCAATGGAAGACCTTAGCTTTGCACGTTCCTTTACCTTGTCGAAGCGGTATCTGGTGAGTGATTTTAGCTCCTCGTTGTGGTATGCTGTGTCTGTGTAGGACTAGAGGTTCACATCAGACATGAGCATAGTTGCAATTGTTCGTGCATCAACACGGTCGGTCTTGGTCTTTCGGAGACTGAGACTTTTCCGGTAAAGGTTGGTATGCAGAGGGTTAATGACAAAGCTGTCCAGGGCGTTGTCAAGAAGAAACCCAAGAATGTTGTAACTGTAATGTCCGGTAGCCTCAAGCCCTACTTTTATTTTGTCTGACTTCTGGGCACAGGATTGGATACGCTGCAACAATGTTTCAAATCCCTCTTTGTTATTTGGGATGGTGAACACATCCGCAAGAATCTCACCTTCTGAACTGAGGATGAAGCAGTCATGCTTGTCCTTCGCCACGTCAATTCCAACGCAAATCATGATGATACCTCCGGCATATTATTTGATGCTGTTTAGGACCACAGGACACTTTGCTCTTGTAACCTCGTTCTAAATAAACCGTCTGGCGGTATCTAACTGATTAACAATACTGCAAAGAGCTGTGGTTGGAGCCTTTCTGCAACCATCGTGTGGTAGGAATCATTCACCAATCCACAGCATCCCAAACAGTGTAGCATATAGCCCTTGGAGAGGGGCTCAAATAACTACTACTTTATAATACGAGGAAGTAATATTATGTCGCAGTGTCCATTTTGCAAAAGCGAAAAAGTCGAATGTATAAACGAAATTGAGTATTTAAAACCGAATCAATATGAGAAGAAAGAAGGGAATACAAATACAATTGGTTCTTTCAATTTATTTTGTAATGAGTTTGCTTGTTTACATTGTGGAATGGTATTTAAAAATATACCTGGAAAACTTTTAAAAGATTACATAGATATGAAGCCATATTTTAAAAAGTAATAAATCCTATAATCCTGTGCCAGCCGGTGCAGGGTTATTGTATTTGTCCTGATTTTCTTATTTAAATAAACAATTCAAGATACAACACACCATACCCATATAAATACATACCCAAGCTGCTTAATCTCAAAACAAAGTAAATTAATATAGAAATCAGGGCTAATGTCCATTTCTATGCTATTGCCTATACCCACCATAGCCTGAATATTCATCGTAAATTGAACATGTTCACTATAGAGGATGAATACTGTTTCATGTCAAGATGTTCTAAATTAGCGGATTATATATTATTCCACTTGATTCTACAGGTATATAATGTTAGTATTGTGTCTATAAATCAATTGTACCCATTACTTATTTTGAAAGGACGATATTAATATGGCAGATAAACAAAGGATCAGAAGGACAACCGATGAGAAAATTGCAGCACTTGACCTGAAAATTAAATTTCACAAAGAAAAGATCGAGCTTCTTGAGAAACAGAAAAAGGAAATTTTGAATCCAGCAACAAAGAAAAAGTCTAAGGCTGAGACATTAAATGAAATTGCCTTGGCAGCTAAGGCCAGTGGGAAGAGTTTGGATGATATTTTAGAGATGCTTAAAGGTAATAAATAGGATTAAAGACCGTCTTTTATGACGGTCTTTAATTATGTCAGACTAATCTATCATCTATATTTTTGCTAACAATTCTTTTTTCTTCCCTGTAAATTCTTCTTCAGATATTATTCCATTATCCCTAAGCTTTGCTAATTCCTTTATTTGTTCAGTTATCAGTTTTGAATTATCAGATTGCTGAATAGTTTTTATAGTTTGATTGGTCTTAATCGTTGAAACAAGATTGTATTCTTTTTCAGGAATTACATTCATTAGCGTTTGATAATCTTTTAACTCAAAGAAAATAGAACGTTTTTTATTTGATGCATCAAAAAAATTTAATAATGTTTCTCTTGTATCGTGTGTAATTAATTCAGATTTTATATCATTAGTTTTTTGACGGCTTCCAATAATTGCGCCGGCTCCTCCAGCAATAACTCCACCAACAACAGCCCCTGCAACAGATGTACCACCGCCGCCACCACCACTAATTTTGTTCTCACGATATATCTCACCTTGAGTTGTATAATATTCAATATTACTAGTTGCTAACGTAAACTTTCTAATTAAATCCTTATTAAACGCAAGTGATTCAAGAGAAGAATCTTGCTTTATAAATGGGAACATACAAAGAGTATTGTCATTTTTCCAAATATAGTACGTTCCTTTTTGAAGATTTCCATTATTAAGATCAATATAGCCGTTCTTAAGCGTAATAGTTGCACAACTTTGTGGTACATTTGCATTACTTATTTTTTCTGTAATTATATTTCTCAAAGTTTCAAAGCGTTCGATTTTGTCATTTTCTAATTCCTTACTTAATACTTCCATGTACATATTCTTTTTTCTTGCATTTTCTCCTGCAAATGTTATGAATAATATAATAGTTAAAACAATTAATGCAATAGTTAAATACAAAAAGCTTAATCCAAACTTTGATTGCAATTCAGTTGGATATTTATCTATAGATGATAATAAAACAGCTTCTATAACTATCGAAATAATGGTTAGAACGGAACATATTATTAATATATTAAAACTAAATATTTCCGCATTACGAATATATTGATTATTAATAAATACTGAATGGAATTTGCATTTACATATTAATTCATGCTCCATTGAAATTGCGTTGTCTTTATCTTTTCTATTGACCTCATTTTTATTAACAACATATGGTTTCTTGCATTTAGGGCAGATTATTGCTATACATGTTTGACTCTCACCCAAATATCCATATTTATTATTAGAATTCATAAATATCATCGCCGTCCTACTTAATTAACATATTTTATCAATATAATTTTCAAACCCATCAATTGCCTAACATTCAGACTTGCAATCTAGCATTAATTGCATCGGTTCAAAAATTACCTTTTGTATTCACTCATATATCAACTTCTATTATGACGAATTGTGTAAGACTCATCCTCTTCATCATATATTAATCACCTAAACAGCCCCTCCCCTGTTCCTTCAGGAACAAGAGACTTTGGACAATTGCTTGAGTTCAAAGATATGTGAGTAACTGTTATGTAGAATCTGCTCACAGGCCGCTGTAATCGCTTCTAAGCCTATCTTTTTGCTATTAGTGTTTGATATGTGATATGTAGGCTATGCCCCTGTATCTTGTATACGCTCGATTTATCGGTTTGGTAGACGGTATTAGTACTGTTCATACCATAAAACATCTTAATTTAATGCATTTGCTTCGAACAGGTGAGGAGTTATTTCGCAAGTTACAAATACCTAAATTACTTGAATAAACTAATGATAGTGGTAATAGTTACTATAATAGTTAAAACTACTGTTACTTTTGTATAAATGAGCATTTGCCTATTAATTTTTTCAAGTTGATCATTTGTTTCATCTTGTTTTCTACTAAGATAATATTCTAGCCATGTTGAAAGGCTTCCGCTACAATGGGTAAGCTGTTCATTAACCTTTGTTTTTATCTCTTCCATAGACATTTTATTCATATCCTGAATGCTCATATCATTTCACCTATATAATGTAATTTTAATTGGCAGAACACCGATCCATGTTAAGACGCCCAATACAGCCCACACCACCAAAAGCATAGGGAAATAAAGTATAAAATATAAACCCATCCTAGTCCATCCATCACTATAATCACTTCTACCATTAACAAGTTTTACTATAAAATAAGTAATTAACGTTAATAGACTATAAATTCCTCCAGCAAACAATAGATTGTATCCGGTAGGGGAAAAGATGGTATAGCCATCAAGCATACAGTATGATGCGCAATACCTAATGCTAAAACTTAAGATTCTAAATAATTTGTAAGTATTTATCATTCTCGCCACACTTTCACAACTTTATGGCTTAATCCCGCGCTCCCCTTTGTAATAGTGCGGCAGCCCCGGTATAATCCGATCAATTTGTGCCAGAAACTCATTTTCCCTGGTGGATGCCTGCGCCGGTTCGTCGGTCATTGCTTACAGCGTCATTTCCATTTTGCCATCTGTTGCAGTGCTGTGCCAGCTTCGTGTGGTGTTGCCCTAAACCTTGTCATCATTTCTATAAATCTGTCTTATTTGTTTTTGGTAAATTCATTCCTATATAGTATAAACTTTCCAACATCTTGTTTCAATGTTATGTGACAAAAAAGTTTTATAAAAAACCACCACCAGACAAATGTAGCCAGTGGTGGTTCTGATAAATGTCTCCTATTTCTGTGTTGTTAAACCAAGTATATCGTCAAGGGCATCTGAAGCCATTTCATCCGCACTTTTAAGATATGACGTATAAATATTAGTTGTCGTAGAAGTATTGCTATGGCCTAGCCGTCCTGATACCAGTTTTATATTAGCCCCGTCCATAATAAGCAGCGTAGCGGTTGTATGACGTAACATATGGATAGAGCAATGTTCTAGCCCATGCTTCTCCTGAAAGCGTATAAACCACGTATAAGGGGTATTAGGATGCATCGGCTCACCATTCCATTGAGTAAATATATAGTTTTTGTCTATCCATTGGTTCTCTAATTTTGTTTTCTTCTCGTCCTGCTGTTGCTTGTACACTTTTAATAAATCAAAAATTTTAGCAGATAATTTAATTGTTCTTTCAGAACCTTCTGTTTTTGTAGTGTCTTCAAAAATGCCCTTTTCGGGTGTATATAAAGATGTTATACTGATTTTAATTAATCTATTTTCAAAATCAATACAATCCCATTTTAATCCCATCATCTCCCCTCTTCTCATTCCGCTGAGAATGGCAAGTTTGATATAGAGATTATATTTTAACGGTTCATTCTCCAATAATGAAAACAGTTTTATAACATCATCTTTTTCTAATGATTTAACTTGAGTCTTTTTAACTCTTGGTGGTTCTACTCCGTTTGTTGGATTTTCAGATATAACTTTCCATTTTGCTGCAGTGGAAAATATTGCTGAGAACAAAGAATAGTAGTTTTTCACTGATTTATCTGATAAACCACTTTCTCCAGACTTGTCTGTTAGCTTAACTCCCTTTTCTCTTAGATTTAGCAAGAATTTATTTATATGGATCGGAGTTAATTTATCTATTGGAATATCGCCCATTCCTTCATTCATGCGCTTTAGCATAGTTTCATATCCTTGTACGGTTCTTGCTTTTAGATTGGGTCTAACGTATTCATTAATCCACTTCTGAGAAAATTCTTTAAAAGTATATGTGTCTTGATTCTTAGGAATTTCTGTGCGACTTATTTTAAGTTCTTGCTCAAATAGAAATGTCTGATTTAGCAATTCTTTTTCAAGTTGCTTCTCGGTGTATTTTTTAACTGGTTTCCAATTTTTTGTGGCTATAATTTTCTTTTTATTCTCATCTGTTTTTACAAACACTCTGATTTGATAACTAGTTATCTCACCTGTTTTTTTATTTTTGATAGGCAATGGTTTCATTTTTATCACCCTATGTCAGTATACCATAACCCAAGGGATAAACACAACTAAAGATATCAACTAGTTATCAACTTTTTGAAAATTTTCTACTCAAAAGCACTCTATTTCACTAAAATATGCAAGAAATCAATTTTAATTTTTCCTTATATATCAGCACTTACACGGTTTTACTCGATTTCGCGAAATGTCTAGTGTCTTTTTCAAGTCCCGTCACTCGCACCATTGAAAAGACCTAGAGCCGCAACGGTTCTAGGTCTTTTAATTTAAAATAATTATCAACTAATTATCAACTTTTTAGTGTTACTAACTTTGATACCTAAGCTTT
>Ga0209639_1001889_pt1 | contig 18418 bp, 15 predicted proteins | sample EPASupsiteHSE605_FD_187268 | JGI IMG/M metagenome (GOLD analysis project Ga0209639, IMG submission 187268) | Bioremediated contaminated groundwater from EPA Superfund site, New Mexico - Sample HSE6-05 (SPAdes) (version 2) | ecosystem: Environmental > Aquatic > Deep subsurface > Groundwater >...
GAGGGTTCGAATCCCTCTCTCTCCGCCATATTTTTTACTGGATGCATTATCTTAAACCCAATAAAACAGGCGCCCTTAGCTCAGCTGGATAGAGTGACAGGCTACGAACCTGGAGGTCGGGGGTTCGAATCCCTCAGGGCGCGCCACTATTACAATTTAACTCTTAATTGAGAATTATTAATGAAGGGAAAACATGTGTTTTCCCATTTTAATAGTATTGGACAAAATTTATACCAATTAAGAGTTTTTTATTAAAGTATGCGCCCGTAGCTCAGAGGATAGAGCAACGGTTTCCTAAACCGTGTGCCAGGGGTTCGAGTCCCTTCGGGCGCACCATATGGCGGTGAATCCCCATTATGCGGGAAGAATTATACATGCGCATGGCGCTGCAATTAGCCGAAGAGGCTTACGCCCAAGGGGAAATACCCATAGGAGCAGTAGCCGTTTATGACGATGAGGTTATAGCCACATCACACAATGAAAAAGAAATGCGCCAGGATGCGACAGCCCATGCTGAAATGCTGGTTATGCAGAGAGCAGCCCAGCATTTAAACAGATGGCGTCTTGATGGAGTGACCCTTTATTGTACCCTGGAACCATGTCCCATGTGTGCTGGCGCCATGATCAATACGCGCATAAAAAGGCTGGTCTATGGCAGCCGCGATGAAAAAGCAGGCGCGGCAGGTTCAGTGATAGATATGGTAAGGTATCCAGGACTAAATCATCAGGTAGAGGTTGTAGAAGGTGTTTTAAGAGAAGAATGTTCGAATCTTTTAACACAGTTCTTTGCCGATATGAGGAGAGATGGCCGAGCTGGTCGAAGGCGCTCGACTCGAAATCGAGTAGGCGGCTAATCCCCGCCTCCAGGGTTCGAATCCCTGTCTCTCCGCCAAAAGATAACAAAACAAGGTATCATTGTTTGAGGATGATACCTTGTATAGTTTTTAGATATAAATAATTTAGGGTTACTATTTCAGATGCAGACTGATTAAGTAGTAGGTACTTGCGGTTGGGTCAGAATTAAGGTACAATACTATAGTCACAATTAGACATCCAGGACAATTTAATATTTTTATGGAGAGGTGGCTGAGCTTGGCTGAAGGCGCTCGATTGGAAATCGAGTAGGCGGCTAAAACTGCCTCGCGGGTTCGAATCCCGCCCTCTCCGCCATTAACGAATTACCAAGGGGTTTCAGACTTAGAGCTGAAACCCCTTTTGATATTTTAGCGAAAAAAATACAGTTGTTGCTCACAGGAACATGGCTCAACCCCCTACATAACAGAGGACTATTGGATAAATGTACAGTTAGGAAAACTTAAATATAATCTTATTACATAATTACCGGGTTGGTACCGATCAGCTTCAGTTTCTGAGACCTTCCTCAAATATGCTACACAAAACGACCTGTTTCGTCATTTATGATACACTTGATTGACTTGAATATAAACAAATTTCTAAAGTGCTGGACCACAATTTTGCCCAATTATTAAGGCTTTTATATGCAATTGTGTTTTGATAATCATGCTGGCATAGTTTTTGCAAATGATAATGCTATATGTCGCGACAATAAACTTTGAACAAAGGGGGCAAATTATCCGTAAAAATACTAATGAAGTAATGTAGGCGTAATATGAATTGGCAAGAATATTCACAAGTAAGCTCATGAGCTTTGAAGATGTTATTAAGGAGTGAAAATATGAACTGGAAAGATTATTACACAAATAGACTAATGAACTTTGATGAAGCTGTAAACTTGATTCAAGATGGAGATACCGTTCAAATTGGTTTTGGACCAGGTTCTCCTTCAGTACCTTTTTTTGATGCATTCCTTAATCGTGCTAAAACATTGAAGAATGTCAATGTCATGGATGCAATGCCTACCAGAAAAATGTGGCTATATGATCCGGAAATCATGAAGGAATTGGAGGATCATATAACATATGCCCCTATGTTTGCAAATGCATTTAATCGCCATATGTTTTCAACGGGTCTTGCGAAATTTAATGGAGGTATTGCTGATTATTCGGATATACGGGTAGCGAATGCAGCAGATTATTTCATATTGCAGGTAACTCCCCCCAATGAACATGGAATGGTAAATGTGGGCACATGTAACATGTACCATAAAAACGGCATTATTCTTGGTCGGAAGAATCATTTAAGAACTGTTATTGCCCAGGTCAATGATCAGATGCCCTATGTGAATGGTGATACATGGATGCCCATTTCCTTATTTGATGGATTTGTTGAGTACTCGGAGCCTATACCTGAATATGGAAGAGCAACGCCGGATGAAATCTCAAAAATTATTGGTGGACATGTGCTTAATCTGATCGAGGATGGCTGTACTATCCAGATGGGAGCTGGAACCATAACAGAGGCTGTAGTCGCGGGGCTGGATTCCTTTAAGGATCTGGGCTGTCATTCAGAAATGCTTCCCATGGCCTTACAGGATCTTGTTGAAAAAGGTGTTATGACAAATATCTATAAGCCGGCACATCTTCACAAAGGCAAAAGCGTAGCATCATTTTGCTTAGGAAGTCGGGCGATGTACAACTATGTTGCCTCAAATCCTGATGTTGAACTTTATTCATCCAGCTATACCAATAACCCTAACATTATTTCGCAATTACCCAACATGAGAGCAATAAACCAAGCAATCTTTGTTGATCTAACGGGACAGATTTGTTCTGAAGGAGTTGGACATCAGATGGTTAGTGGACCCGGTGGGCAACTGGACTTTCAGATAGGGGCGTGCTTCTCAGAAGGCGGAATTGCCATGACATTATGTGCAGCTGGAAAAAGGGATAAGAAAACCGGAGAGATAAGATCTTCGATCGTAACCAACCTACCGGTTGGAACCCCGATAACTGTACCGAGGACATTGGCTGATAGAATTATTACAGAATATGGTGTTGCAGAATTAAGAAATAAAAATCTGGAACAGCGGGTTCACGCAATGATAGCCATAGCACACCCTGATTTAAGGGACAAGCTCCTTTTTGAAGCTAAAAAAGTAGGCTTATTGCACTAAGAATATTACGAGGAGGATTTATCATGGAAAGAGCATTACCCTTTACAAAAGAGCATGACATGTTCAGAGAAGCCTTCGGCAAATTCCTGGATAAGGAAGCAGTCCCTTATTATGACGAGTGGTCCAAGAATAACATTATTGACCATAAATATTATGAGAAAATGGGTGAACTCGGCTACCTTTGCATGTGGATGGAAGAAGAATATGGCGGAGCTGGTTGTATAGGAGATTATCTCTATACAGTCATTAAGGCCGAAGAATATGCAAAACGCGGACTTAATTGTATCTTCTCGCGGCTTCACGGTGACGTTGTTGCTCCTTACATTTATGCACATGGAACCGAAGAGCAGAAAATGAAATGGCTGCCGGAAATCGCAAAAGGTAAAACCATCCTTGCAGTATGCATGACAGAGCCTAATCATGGTTCTGACCTGGCGTCACTGGAGACTAAAGCTGTAAAAGATGGCGATGATTATATAATCAACGGTTCTAAAGTATTTATTTCCAATGGGAGTATTGCGGATTTGCTTGTAGTGGCAGTGAGGACTGATCCGGAAGCCAGACCTTTGCATAAAGGCGTGAGCCTGGTGCTTATAGATACAGACCGGCCCGGTGTTACTCGAAAAATAATTCCACGCATAGGATTACAGGCTCAGGATACTTCAGAAATCTTCTTTGAGGATGTAAGAATTCCGCAAAGCAACCTCTTGGGACAAGAGGGCGCTGGCTTTAAAATGCTGATGCAGCATCTGGAGCCGGAAAGAATTATGGCTGCTTATGGTTCTATCGGAACAGTCGAACATACACTTGCGCTGACAAAAGAACATGTAAAAATACGTGAAATGTTTGGAACCACACTTAGTTCCTATCAGAATACCCAGTTTAAATTGGTAGAACTTGAAACAGAGTACCGCTTAGCGCTTAATTTCCTTGATCAGGTACTAATAAACTTTATGGCCGGCAAGAAGGACATTGGTACTGATGTTTCCATGATCAAATACTATTGCTCCGAGTTGGCGTTCAGAGCTGCCGACAGATGTGTGCAGATGTTTGGCGGATATGGAATATGCCAGGAATACCCGATTTCAAGGCAATTCTGTGATACAAGAATCATGCGGTTTATGGGAGGCACAACTGAAACTCAGATGGGTGTCGTAGCCAAAGGACTAGGGATAAAATAACCGCTTGAAACTTCTGATGAACGACCTTCTCTTCAAACTAAGTTTGGAGAGAAAGTCTCTATTAAAGGCCAGAAATAGAAAGTCGGAGGGAGAATATGGATTTTAAATTATCGAAAGAACAACTGCTTATTCAGAAAACAGCAAAAGAATTTGCTGACACTATATTAGGTCCCCACCGTGAAGAAATCGAAAGAACAAATGATATACCACAGATAGTTTTTGATACTTTGCGCGATCTGGAACTGGGTGGTATACCACATGATATTGATTATGGCGGTGGTGGTGGTGACTACCTTAGCTATGCACTGGCACTTGAACAAATGGGAAGGTATTCAAGTGGTGCAGCATCTATAATAACAGCTAACAACCTGTCAATGAATACGTTGGCGAAATTTGGTACAGAAGACCAGAAAAGAAAGTGGATGCCGGATTGCTTGGCATTGAAGTCATTCAGTTCATTTGCATTTACAGAACCCGCAACTGGCAGTGATCCAAAATCAATAGAATCAACTGCAAAAAGAGACGGAGATTATTTTGTTGTTAATGGAACGAAACGATTTATTACTAATGCTCATTTACCCGGGCCGCTAATCATATTTGCCAAGGATGATACGACTGGATTTCCTACAGCATTCTTAATTGAAAAATTTTGTGAAGGATACAGCATTAGTGAACGATGGAATAAAATCGGCTTCCTAGGATCACATGTCAACGATATCTATATGAAAAATATCCGCATTCCGATCGAGAATCTGGTCGGCGAACTGGGCGGGGGGTTCAAAATTTTAAGACAGAATATTGCTTTTGGCAAATTATCAATATCCTCACTGGCACTTGGTCGTGCCCAGGGTGCGTTGGAACTTGCTATCGATTATGCAAAGAATAAAACACGCCGAGGAGTTCCAATTTCAAGCTATGGAACGATGAAATATCGTCTGGCTGAAATGGAAATCCAGACAGAAGTAATTAGAACAATGGTATATCGCCTTGCCTGGATTGCTTCTAATTGGACTGATTTGGATCAAATCGCGAAGGAGTCTGCCAAGACAAAAAGCTATGTTACCAGAGTCGCTACTGATATTTGCCGTGATGCCTTGCAGGTGTTGGGATCCTACGGACCAATGAAGGAATATCGGGTTGAACAGCTTTACAGGGATTCAAGTATAGGCGAACTTATTGAAGGTGTACAGGATGTCCAGCATATGATTATTGCTGGTCATATGGGATTGAAATAGGAATTATAATTTAGAGGTTTTGGAGAGGAGGATATTATGAGACTCCCTTTGGAAGGAATAAGAATTCTGGATTTGAGTACTATGTTACCCGGGCCTTTATGTACGCAAACATTGGCTGATTTTGGAGCAGATGTTATTAAAATTGAACAGCCCAAGGGAGGAGACTTTTTCCGTTCCAGCAAACCATTTTTAAAGGATGATACCAGTAGTTTGTTTTTACTGTTGAACAGAAATAAAAGTAGCCTGACTATAAATTTAAAAAGCGAAAAAGGCCGGGAGATCTTCTTCAAATTAGTAAAAGAATCTGATGTTGTAGTGGAACAATTCCGTCCCGGAGTAGTCAAAAAGCTAGGAATTGATTACGATTCCTTAAAAGAAATAAACCCTAGATTAATATACTGCTCGATTTCTGGTTATGGGCAGGACGGTCCATACCGTTTGAATGCCGGTCATGATATCAACTACTTGGGGTATTCTGGAATCTTAGGGGTTATGGGAAAGAAAAATGAAAAACCAATGATTCCTTCTGTTCAGATTGCAGACATTGGCGGTGGTACCTTTAACTCGATTATTGGTATTCTCCTTGCTTTAATGGCCAGAACGCAGTCCGGTGTTGGACAATATGCCGATATATCAATGCTGGATGGAGCTGTAGGTTGGCTGCCGTATCTTGCCTCTTCATATTTTGCTACGGGTAATTCCCCTGTAGCCGGAGACAGCATGCTTACCGGTGGATACGCTGCATATCAGGTATATGAAACTATGGATGGGAAATATCTCAATATTGGTGCCATCGAAATGCATCTGTGGGCAAATCTATGCAATTTTATGGGCAGACCTGAATTTATTCCATGGCAGAGAGTTATTGAAAAACAGGAGGAAATGCAGGCTTTTTTTACTGAATTATTTAAAACTAAAACCAGAGATGAATGGATCAAAGCGTTGTCGACAATAGATACGTGTGCAGGGCCGGTCAATACTGTCGAAGAAGCTTTTAAGGATCCGCAGGTGCTTCACAGGGAAATGGTTTTTGAAGTGGAACATCCTCGTCTTGGAAAAATAAAGCAGGTTGGGTTCCCGATCAAACTATCTGCTACGCCGGCACGATTTGATCGTGTTCCTCCTGAACTTGGTGAAGATAACTTTAGAATTATGAGTTCCCTTGGATATACCCCTGATCAAATCAATGAAATGAAAGATCATGGCGATGTTTAAGAAGGCCTATATAATAGTATATTTGGATTTCAATATTTGATAGGAGGGTACTTATGACGGAGAAATTATTTACTCCTAAACAGATTATTTTTGGAATTATCGGTATTATCGTAGCAGCAATTTTCTTCATAGTTGAACCACCTAAAGGGTTAAGCATAGAAGGAATGAAGTGTTTAGGAATCTTCCTTATGGCAATAGTATGGTGGATGGGAGATGTATTTCCTGATTATATCACGGCATTTTGGCTGTTGACATTATTAGTTGTATTTAAAATAGTACCTTTAGAGATGTCGTTCTCTGCCTATTCAGGAGGGGTTATCTGGATTGTTATCCCGGCACTTGCAATTGGGGTTGCCTTGAGTAAATCCGGCCTGCTGCAAAGAATTGTTTTAAAGATTCTCAGCAAGTTTAAAGGAACATTTAATGGGCAGGTAAAAGCATTTTTACTGGCTGGTAACATTATCGGACCGTTGATTCCCAGTGCAACTGCAAAAGTTGCCATTGCTGCTCCTTTGGCAAGAACCTACAGTGACACGATGGGCTTTAAACCAAAGTCAAAAGGAGCAGCTGGATTATTTTCTTCAATGTGGATGAGCTTTGGCGTAGCGGGGCCCTTTTTCCTAACGGGTACTACCATGTGCTTCACAATGATCGGATTATTGCCTAAAGAATCCCAGGGTGCATGGACATGGCTTCATTGGTTTGCTGCTGTATGGCCATGGGGAGTGGTGCTTTTGATTGGGAGTTATTTTGCGATTCGTTTATTTTATACACCGGATGATCAAATCGAACTGCCGGAAGGTTATATCGCCAACCAATATAAAGAACTTGGACAAATGACACGAAATGAAAAAATCGCCGCCTTCGTTTTGGCTGGCTGCCTTGTCCTTTGGGTTACTGAAAGCATTCATGGAATATCTGCTGCACTGGTTGCACTTCTTGGAATGAGTGTCTTATTGGGGACAAAAGTTCTAGACCGGCAGTCTTTCCGCAGTAACATTGCCTGGGATACGGTTGTGTTTATTGCAGCTAATACGGGAATCGCAGGGGTTTTTAAAGCTGTTGGAATTACAAAATGGTTCAGTGCCTCTTATGGAGTTTATGTAGAACCTCTGTTCTCTAATATTGTGGTTTTGATTGTGGCTTCAGTCATTATTATCAGTATCTTGCGTTTTATTTTTGTGTCACAAACAGCGTTGATGACAGTATATGTTGTTGCGGCAACGCCTTTTGCGTTAGCGGCCGGTATAGATCCCTTTATCCCAGGTATTATTGCGCTAGTTACGGTTAATGTATGGAATGTTTTTTATCACAATGTTACTTTTATCACTACGCATGCAGCTTCCGGGGAAATGGTCGAGTACAAACAGCTCCAAAAAATGTCATATGTGTACATGGTACTTTGTATTGTAGGAATGCTATGCTGTATCCCGGTATGGAAGATGTTGGGGATGTTATAGTAATGAAACTATACAATTATATTTAAAGTTAACAAGCGAGTGCTGCTGATTCTTCGCTTTCAGCAGCACTGCTTTTTACAAAAGGATATTAATAAAAAGGTGGATGTTTATATGGAAGGGAGATTTAACGCTATAATCATAGGCGGTGGACTAGCAGGTCTTGCTGCAGCCTATACGCTGGCAGAGGCAGGACAGGAGGTTTTATTGATTGAGCGCGGTGACTATAGCGGAGCCAAAAATGTAACCGGCGGCAGAATGTATATCAGGCCGATCAAAGATATGTTTCCTGACTTGTGGAAAAAAGCGCCCTTTGAGAGAGGCATTGCGCACGAAGAAGTTTGTATAGAGTCTGAAACAGGCAGCATTCTCTTCAGATACAGCGGGCAAGAAACAGCAGAGGCACCCTACCAGAGCTATAGTGTTACGCGGGCGAAGTTTGATAAATATTTTGCCAAGCAGGCTGAGCGAAAGGGTGTGAGCATCGTTACAAAAACCCGTGTGGATGACTTGGTATGGACTGATGGGAAAGTTGACGGAGTTGTTGCTGGTGGTGACGAGCTTAGAGCCGATGTGGTTCTTGCATGTGATGGCGTTATGTCCCTGACCGCTGAAAAAGCAGGTTTGAGAAAGCCTGGTGATCCGAAGCATTATGCAGTGGGCTTTAAGGAGATAATTGAACTCGATCAAGATTTGCTCGAAGCACGGTTTAATCTAAAGGATGACCAAGGGGTGGCTAGGCTCTTTATGGGCGATGTGACCAAGGGAAAATTCGGCGGAGGTTTTCTTTATACAAATAAGAGCAGTATCAGCCTTGGAGTGGTAATCGGGATCGCTGATCTGATGAATGAGGAACCACATATCCCGGCACCTGAAATGTTGGAATTATTTAAGAAACGTCCTGAAATCTCTGCTTTGATAGAAGGAGGACAGATCGCAGAGTATTCTGCACATGTCATTCCTGAGGGCGGATACAACCATTTAAGCAAGCTTTACGGAAACGGGATACTGGTCTGCGGAGATGCAGCGGGATTTTCCATAAACAGCGGGATTACTGTAAGAGGCATGGAATATGCAATGGGCAGCGGGTACTATGCTGCACAGGCTGTGCTCAAAGCTAAAGATAGTGGAGATTTTTCCGTCAATGGGTTATCTATTTATAAAAAGCTTCTTGATGATAGCTTTGTCATGAAGGATTTTAAAACATTCAAGGATGTTCCTGAGGCGATGGATCACAAACGGCTGTTCACTTATTATCCAGAGCTTGCAACCAGCATCATACAGAAGTTGTATGATATCTCTGATGGGCCGAAGGGTAGGATCATACCGACGGTTAAAGGAATGCTGGGCTTTAAGGAAATTTGGGAAATTGTTACGAAGGATATAAGGAGGATGATGAAGCTGTGAGTGAAGCAACCCAAGTGATGGGATTAAAAGCAAAGCTGGGATTGGATGTTTTTAAACATGACAGTGAATTTCACATTAGAATCATTCCTGGCTGTGAAAAAGATCCAAGGCTAAAGAAGGCTATCCTTGTATGTCCTGCAGGGCTATATAGTGAAAACAGCCAAGGAGAGGTAGAACTGGATCAGGACGGCTGTCTGGAATGCGGCACCTGCAGAATTGCCTGTGGTTCTGATTTGCTTGACTGGCATTATCCTTCGGGAGGGGCTGGTGTGCAGTTCCGCTTTGGCTAGATCGGAGTAGGAGAGAATTAATAGAGCGGCGCTTAGGGGCATGTTGGTATTGGTAGAAAAAGTACAAGTAAAAGGTAATCGGTATAAACGTTTTTGCGAATGAAGGTGGATTATAAATGTCAGCTGATATAGTATTTGTATTAGGTTATTTTGCTGTCACCGCAGGTATAGGTGCTTATTTGGTCAAAGCACAAAACAGCGTAGCAGAATTTTTTGTTGCCAAACGCGAATTGGGAGTCTTGCTTATAATACCGTTATTGTTTGCCGAGATGATTGCTGGTGCCGGTACGGTAGGCAATGCTGCTGATGCGTTCAAATACGGGATATCATCAGTATGGATTAACTGGGGCATGTCAATAGGGGTTTTTATGACGATAATATTTGCTACAAAATTCTACCGGGTAGCTGGAGTAAAAATGGGGGTTATGTCAGTTCCAGCAGCGTATGAAATGAGATTTGACAAAAAGACCAGGTTGGTTATGATGGCAATTTTAATAGTTGTATATGCAATACTTTTTGCCCTGCAGCCCCTGGCAGCAGCAGCCATTATAGCTCCTATGCTGGGTATAAGTAAAGCCATCGTAGCCTGGATAATGGGACTGCTGTTTATTTATCTAACGGTCTCAGGTGGAATGCGTGGTCTGGCCTGGATGAATGTACTGCATTCTTTTGTTATGTATCTGGGCCTGGGAATTGTAGCCTACGTGGTCGTAAAAGCTTCCGGAGGATGGGGAGGCATGCAGGCAGCTCTACCGGCAAAGTCTTTCAACTTTGGACAGCCTAATTGGTTAACCGTTAACGGTTGGTGGCTTGGTTCAGCGCTTGGGATGCTATGTTCTTCTTCTCTGATAGGTTGTATATTTGGCGGTAAATCCCTAAAAGCTATTAACCAAGCTAGTTGGCTTGCAGGTTTCTTTGTACTTATTTTCGCACTTTTCCCAGCTCTGATTGGTATGGGAGGAAAAGTACTTCTGCCTGATGTAGCGCGTAATGGAATTCTGTATGCAGCAGCTAATTCAGTAGGCCCAGGATTTGGAGTCTTGGCAGCAATGGGTGTTCTGGCTGCGATTATGTCTACAGCGCCAGCACTGCTGCTGGTTACTGTAACTACAATTACACGTGATTTCTATAAATTAGTTAAGCAGGATGTAGATGATGAGCAAGAAATGAAATTTGCCAGGATTACTACTATAGTATTAGGTATTATTTGCACATTTATAGGCCTTAATGTAACGTCCATATTATCCCAGGTGGCAGGAGCCTTCCAGATTAGAGCGATTGCAGGCTTGGTCATTATGGTTGCTATGGTGTGGCCCCGGGTTGATGCTCGGGCGGCTTTCTGGTCAATGTTAACTGGCGGAATAGTTGCAGCTGGGTGGCACTTTGCAGGGAACCCTTATATGACTTCACTATGGCCATCACTGATAGTAGGAGTTCCTGTCCTGGTTATTCTGACATTAATGGCTAAACGGCCTGTATCCGAGGGATTTAAGAGATTTGCTGATGCAGCAAAAGAAGCTGAGGCTGAGGGAATTTTGTAGAGGGAACTATGAAATAAAATTAAAATTGCAGACTAAAGACGCAACATAAATGGATTGATCAGATTGAATTAGTTAACAGAACAATGAAGTTCATCACAAAATAACCCTCCTGTAAATCCAACCCTATATCTTGCACTGCAGGAGGGTTATTGTTTGTGAATCAAATACAATATTCTTCGATGGGAGAGTTGTTATTTCGTAATATTTTTAAGGAGGCTATCAAAATTAAAACTCAACCAGATGCGTGTCTGCCATGTATGCATTTTGGGTTCTGTGCTGATAATTGGGGTAAAAACTGTAAACGCCAAGGTGGGGATAAGATACCACGTATGAAATCTAATGGGGTAAAGCTGAAAAGCAAGGCCATAAAGCAGGTACCCAAAAATGGAGCCAAGATGGGAAAATATCAAGCAATACTGTTAAGGAATATAATCAGATACATACTAAAATGGTAAACTGGTAAATAGATAAAAAAGTAGGTTTGACTATGATTAAGGCAATCATGAATGGTATCTTTCAGCTAAAAATCCCCCTGCCCAGGAGCCCATTGAGGGCTTTAAATTCCTACCTTTTGAAAAATATAAAACTACATCAATTCGTTTTCCAATAATACCTCTCCCACAACATAAAGGCATAAGTGAGGCATAGCCTCCCCTGCCGCAAACCATTTTTGAAAGGTGGGAAATTGACCCCTGCATTCACAAGACAGATCCCAATGCATATGACCTGCAACCTGGTAGGCACTCATCGGGTATCTTATTAAAATATTTTAAATCTCTTCCAATCTATCCTCGCGATATAATACCTATAATAAATTATCAGTTCTGAAACATAATAACCATTTTTTTTATCGAGTATGAAACAATTATTTGTAGTCCACATAATACAAATATATTATGTTGGAAATAGGAGAACATCGGCCGAAATCGTATTTTTCGCAAAACCAATCAATAAAATTAATTAATTGGCACAAATTTTGCTTTATTAATAAATTATAGATTTGTGGCAAGATGCATTAAGGTTGATAAGAATCAATTAGTCACAATTTACAAAGCAAATGCTGTTTGAAATGATTTTGACTTTATTCTAATTAGGAGGTAAGGAAATGAACATTATTGTAGCAATGAAACAGGTCCCTGATTTGGAGCAAATTCGTATTAAGGACAAAAAACCGGTCATGGATAATGTACTGTGGACTTTTGGCAGTCTTGATAAAAATGCACTCGAGGCAGCAGTGGAACTCAAAGAAGTGGCTGGTGGCAAAATCATAGTATTATCAGTTGGCAATGAGGAATTGGAAGATACCGTGAAGGAAGCGCTTGCAGCTGGCGGGGACGAGGCATACCTGCTCGCTGATGAAGAATTTGCGAAGCTTGACAGTGCACAAACAGCTGTAGTGATCGCTGAATGCATAAAGAAAATTGATGATGTTGGGATTATCCTTTTTGGAGAAGGCAGTGGAGATAATTACAGCGGACAAATGGCTGGCAGAGTGGCAGAGATATTAGGGACCCCAATAATTGGTTATGCCAAGTCACTAAAGTTGAATGACAGCACCGTGACAGCTGTCAGTAGCCTGGAAGACCGTGAAGAGATTATTGAGGCAAATGCACCTGTCGTTATTTCTGTTGTTGCAGACATTAATGAGGTTAGAATTCCTGCTGTCACGCAGATACTGAAGGCTGGAAAAAAGCCAAAAGAAGTACTGGAAGCAGATGATGTACAAATACAAATTCCAAAAGCAGCAATCGAGACCCTGAGCAGCCTAGCCCCGGAAAATAACAGAAAACGCATTGCCGTTAAAGATACTGCGGAACTGGTTGCAGCATTGAAATCTGAAAATTTAATATAAGGAGAGATTTGAGATGAGAAATGTTTTAATTTATAGTGAAGATACCAGCCTTGCAGTAGAAATCCTTACGGCAGGGAAAAAAGTCGGTGTGGTCAAAGCAGTTTGCATTAATGATGAGGAACAGGCTGCGCTGCTGGCAGAAAAGGGAGTTGAGGTTTATGCAATTCAGCAAAATGACCTTGTTATGGCTGATTCAGGTGCTGTGGCAAATATTTTACAGCAAGTAGCAGCACAGCTTCACTGTCCTGTTATTCTGATTTCTTCTAACCGCAGAGGCAAACTGCTGGCAGGTAGATTGGCACAGAAGATAAACGCTGGCTGTCTGACTGGTATCAATAACCTGCGTGTAGACGATGGCAAGATTATTTGCGAGAGAAACGTGCTGGGTGGTGCTGTGATCGCTGAACAGATAATTACCAGAGAAGCTCAGGTTCTTGCAGTCCTTCCAAAAAGCTTTCCTGCTGCGGAGAAGGCAGACGGTGGAAGTATCCATGCGATAGGAGTAAGTGGTACAGCAACCGGAATAACCTTACTATCCACCTTACCGAAGAGGGGAGATGCAGTTGACATTAGTGCAGCAGAGACACTATTTGTCGTGGGACAGGGCATTGAAAGCCAGGATGATCTGCTGGCAATCGAAGCAATCGCTAAAGCTGTAAATGGTGAGGTAGCATGTACCAAACCAGTTGCTACGGACAGAAAATGGTTCTCCGAAGATCGCATTATCGGTATCTCAGGGAAAAGCTGCAAGCCCACTCTGGCTGTGTTATTGGGTGTATCCGGGCAGGTTCAATTCTATGCAGGAATTCGTGAAGCTAAGACCATTGTAACCATTAATTTTAATGAAAATGCTCCCATCATGAGTATGGCAGATTATCTACTTAATGCTGATTTAAATGAAGTGGTGCCGGCACTTAAAGACATACTGGCGTAAGATATTGACAAAAATAAGTATAAAAGCTATTAATATTTGAATAAACGTCAAATGACCCGCAATTAGGCGAGCCATTTGACGTTTATAACTAATTGTTTCTTTAAACAAGATAAAATATTTCGTAGCTGGTTTATTACTACCGAAAAAGTCTTTCAGGGGTAGGGGAGCATAACAAATAAATTATAGCTGTATCTCATAATAGTGAAGCTTACGATACAGTGTACTTCTGGAAACCTTTAAATAATCGGCGGTACGGCTTATATTATAATCAAATACTTCAAGTGCTTTTAAGAGAGATTCTTTTTCTGACTCTTGAAGAGGCGTATGTGGGGCATGTACCTGCTCGGGGGTAGGCAAGCCGAGGTCTGTACAGTGAATAGTATGATTATCCTCTGCAAAAATAACAGATGATTCAATTAGATTTTTTAGTTCGCGGATGTTTCCTGGCCATTCATACTGTGATAAAGCAATTTTTGACTCTTCATCAAATTTCATTGGTGAATGGTTTAATTTTGCACATGTTCGCTGCAGAAAGAAATTTGCAATTAATAAGATGTCATTGCCCCTTTGTTTTAAGGGAGGAACTTGGATTTTTATCGAATTTAAGCGATAAAATAAGTCTTTTCTGAAACTGCCTTTTTTAACTTCTTCGAAAGTGAGCCGATTCGTAGCTGCTATAATTCTTACATCTAAATTTTTTGATCGTGTTGCACCTATTTTTGTAATTGTGCGGGTTTCTAAAAAACGTAAAAGATAAGTTTGAATATCCAAAGGCATATCACCAATTTCATCCAAAAATATTGTGCCTCCATCAGCCAACTCAAACTTCCCAATGCTGCCTTCTTTTTTCGCTCCAGTGAATGAACCGCTTTCATAACCGAAAAGCTCACTCAGTGCTAATTCTTTAGGTAGAGCAGAACAATTTATAGCTACAAAAGGACCTGAACGACCACTGGATTTATGAATATAAGAAGCTAACACCTCTTTGCCTGTTCCTGTTTCTCCTTCCAGTAAAACAGTAAATTCTGTAGGCGCGGCTTTGAGAGCCTGATGAAGAACGGATTTCCAAATAGAGCTTTCTCCAATTATTGATTCGCTAAATGATGAAGGGGATACGTCGATATATTGTTCCGAATTGTCTGCATTAGGTCTTAAATCCAGCAGTTTATAAGATCTTCCGTAAACATCCAGGTTACTCCATTGAAATAGGGAATAAATAGGCCTGCTTTGAACGGCTTTTTGGGGTTTGATATTGTTGAAATAATCACTCTGTTTGCTTTCCGAAGATAGTTGCTGCATTTGAATAATGTTGTTAATTGAAATCAGCTTATTCAAGGGTTTATGAATGACTTCTTTACAATTGTGGATACCAAGTTCCGAAATTAGCAAATCATTTCCGGCCAATAAATGGCCTGAGTCATCTGTAATAGCATATCGTGTTGTATTAAATTGACTTAATATATTTATCAAATCTGAAAAACCATAATGCAATGGCTGATTAATTAATTTTGAAAGAATATGGCAAGTAGAAAGCAATACGTTCATATAATCATCAGGTAATTCACTCAAAGATGAGACAGTAATTCCCCCCAGTATAGTGCAATCATTTTCATCATATATGGGGGCCGAAATTGTCTCAAATATTTTTAAAGAATCAAGATAGTAATCTTCTTTGGACATTTTTATAGGCTGACCATTTTTTACGACTAAGCCTGTGCCGTTTGTGCCAAGTACATCTTCTGAATAAACAATGATTTGGCGTTTCATTAAATTTACGCCGTATCGCTTTAAAATAAAACCATGCCTATCAAAAAGTAGAATTGTACAATCTTTAAAAAGGATTCCTAAATAGGAAAGCATATCATCAGCAATATTTACCATAGTAAGAGTTTTTAGATCATTTGAAACAGGCATTTGTTCTAGAATCAATTCATTCTTTTTAATTATTTCGGTAAATGACATATGTGAATCCAGTTCGTACTGTTTCTTACAGCGAGAGATTGAATGCTGAATGATTGCCCTGTTTCCACTGTCCGACATAAAATGAATACCTCCGTTTAAAATCACTTTTAGAAGTGGAGAACTATCATTAATATTATCACATATTTCGTAAAATCTTCTTCAAAAAACGACATGCTTCACCATTAATGAAACACTTGATTAATCTGAATGAAATAAATTTTTAAAGAGAAGGACCACCAATTATTGAGGGTTTTATATTATAAATATCATATCAGAGAAACTAGTCTAATGTCTCGACCATTCCCATTCCTCACATACAACATTTCCATTTTCATCCGCCCCCATAAGTTATACCTCCCTATACCAGCATGATTATTAAATTTCTATTGCATAGCATTGGAAAGATGTTCTACTTCAAGAATTGCTTTGATAAAATTTACTTCAATCGTGGGAAATCTACTTTAGGAACGTAAAATCGCAATCCTATAGATAGCATAAAACTTTGGTTTTATAAACCAATTTAATAAGACCTGCTATTTGGAGTAGCCCTAGAATAGCCGAAGTTGGAGACTTCAGCCAAGAATAGATAAAACCCCAAAAACACTAAATAGTGGATAGACACAAACTAATAATAGACCAGAATAGTAACTACTTCCCGAAAATGCTGCGAATTACTTCGCAGCATTGGAAATCGAGTGGCGGCTAAAACTGCCTCGCGGGTTCGAATCCCTTCCTCTCCGCCATTAACGAATTACCAAGGGGTTTCAGACTTAGAGCTGAAACCCCTTTTGATATTTTTTACAAATGGTAGGGACGGAGTAGACCTGGAATAGGGAAAAACACTGTATAAAACCTGCAAAGCAATAGAGGAAAAGATTGGGCTTGCAGGTTTGACTTAGAAAGACTCAGAAGGCATGCGGGGTTAATCTTGAATCCAAGAAAGATTAACCCCCTGTATAAAAACTTTATAACGATTACCAGTCAGACTGAATCCTTTTAATATATTCCACAATATCATTTATACATCTAAAGTTATGGACATCTTCATCATGAATAGTTATTTTGAATTTCTTCTCACATTCTATTACCAGTTTTGCAACGTCGACTGCCTTAATTCCATATTCGTTTGTCAATTCTGTTTCTAGCGATATATCTTCGTAGTCAATTTCAATAATTTTTGCCAGAATTTTCGCCACCTTTTGAAAAACCAAATCTATCACTCCTAAAAAAGTTAACTTCGTTATAGCTGGAATTACGGTGATTACAATAAAGGACTGATTTCTCCGGTATAAAACAGGTTGAGTCTATGAAGTGCCCTAGTACATGCAATGTATAAGAGATTTTTGTCATCTTCGCTGCTATAATGATCCTTATCTGCGTCACATATTAATACGGCATCAAACTCCAGGCCTTTCGACATATATACGGGTATGATGAATACTCCTTTTAAATCAATTACAACGTCACTTTTTATCAGCTGAATATCGATCTTATCCTTTAGACGCTCATGTAAAGAAATAGAGTCTTGTTCATTTTTACAGATTAAACCTATAGATTGATAATCCTTTTCCTTGCAAGTTATACATTCAGTTATAATTAGATTATCCAGAACTGATTTGGTTGGGGCTGTAAAAACTGCTGGAGTATCTCCGTTTCTACTGAAACTATTGAAATTAATGCCTTGGTCAAGAAACTTTGTGCTATACATTAATATTTCATTGGTACAACGAAAGCTTTTATCTAAAGTAACCAAAGTTGATTTTTTCTTATCGAATATTTTGCTTGCTTGGTCATATAGTGATAAATCTTCCTGCTTTTCTATGGTTTGATTTATATCTCCTAAAACAGTATATCGGGATTTGGGAAATAGGGAATTTAGTATTGCGAAATGGAGGGGATAATAATCCTGAGCCTCGTCTATTACAACCTGTTTTATACCGCTATAGTCAGTATAGCCTTTTGTTTTTACCTGTAGAAAAACCAGTGCCAGGGCATCTTCATAATGCAAATAATCTTTTTTTAGATTTTCACAGGTAAAATCTATAATATCCTCGATACAATCTGGTAATTCGATACCTTTTGCTAAACTATAAAAGTAGTTTTTATTACTAACTCAAGTTTCGCACCTAGAAAACCTCAGCAAAACCCCGTGAAATATAAGTCTTAATCAAATTAAATAGTACTCTTGACGCAAAAAGTGCATCCGCGTTTGGTAAAATGTTAAGTGACCAAACAAAACACTCCAAACGGAAAGGATGCACAAGTTAATGCTACAACAAATCGATCCGTCTGAAAAGGTTATATCTGAGG
>Ga0209639_1001891_pt1 | contig 18415 bp, 13 predicted proteins | sample EPASupsiteHSE605_FD_187268 | JGI IMG/M metagenome (GOLD analysis project Ga0209639, IMG submission 187268) | Bioremediated contaminated groundwater from EPA Superfund site, New Mexico - Sample HSE6-05 (SPAdes) (version 2) | ecosystem: Environmental > Aquatic > Deep subsurface > Groundwater >...
GTCACCTGGCAGGGGTTTACATACCTGCCGATATCTATGTGAGGTACCTCCGAATGCGCGGACAGGATGTCAAGTTTATATGTGGTTCTGACGAACACGGGGTTCCAATTACCATAAAGGCAAAACAGCAGGGTCTCACTCCGCAGGAGGTTGTGGACAAATATCATATGATTATCAAGGACTCTTTCGAAAGACTGGGTATAAGCTTTGATATCTACTCCAGGACAAGTTCCAAAATTCACCATAAGACAGCATCTGAGTTCTTCAAAAAACTTTATCTGGATGGCAAATTCATCGAGAAGGAGAGCGAACAGTATTACGACGCGGAGGCAAATCAGTTTCTTGCCGACCGGTACATTGTTGGTACCTGCCCTAAGTGCGGGGCCGAGAATGCCTACGGCGACCAATGCGAAAAGTGCGGAAGCACCCTCAGCCCTACCGAGCTCATAAACCCACGCTCTGCCCTTAGCGGGAACACTCCAATAATGAAGAAGACATCTCACTGGTACCTGCCTCTTGATCAGTATGAGGAGTGGCTCAGGGAGTGGATTCTTGAGGGCCATAAGGAGTGGAAAAGCAATGTCTACGGACAGTGCAAGTCGTGGCTGGATGGTGGCCTTCAGCCAAGAGCTGTGAGCCGTGACCTTGACTGGGGTGTTCCTGTGCCAGTTGAAGGTGCCGAGGGCAAGGTTCTCTATGTTTGGTTCGACGCTCCTATAGGATACATCTCCAACACAATAGAGCTTCTGCCAAACGACTGGGAGAAGTGGTGGAAGAGTGACGACACCAAGATGGTTCACTTCATAGGAAAGGATAACATAGTTTTCCACTGCATTGTTTTTCCTGCAATGCTTAAAGCTTATGGCGACGGATATATTCTTCCCGAGAATGTTCCTGCAAATGAGTTCCTTAACCTTGAGGGAAACAAGATTTCCACCTCCCGTAACTGGGCCGTGTGGTTGCACGAGTATCTTGAGGAGTTTCCCGGTCAGGAAGATGTGCTTCGTTATGTTCTCTGCGCCAATGCTCCTGAGACCAAGGACAACGACTTTACATGGAAGGACTTTCAGACAAGAAACAACAGCGAACTGGTTGCTATTTTCGGCAACTTCGTAAACAGGGCCGTTGTTCTTACACATAAATACTTTGCAGGAGAGGTTCCTGCCGACATCAAGAGCGAACCCATAGACAGGGAGGTGCTTGACCAGATACCGGTAATAAAGGCCGCCATTGAGGAGAGTCTTGAGACCTTCCGTTTCCGTGAGGCACTTAAGGAGGCAATGAACCTTGCCCGTCTCGGCAACAAGTACCTTACTGAGACAGAACCCTGGAAAATCGCCAAAACCGATATGGAGCGTGTTGCAAGCATAATGAACGTATCTCTTCAAATATGTGCCAACCTGGCCATTGCCTTTGAGCCGTTCCTGCCTCATACTACCCACAAGCTGGCCTACATGCTTAACATGAAGAGCCGCAACTGGGAAGACTTTGGAAGCGACATCATTTTACAACCCGGTCATATAATTAATGAGGCCAGGCTACTGTTCGACAAAATAGAAGACTCTGCCGTGGAGGCTCAGGTTGCAAAGCTTGAAGCAACCCGCTCCCAGAACGAAACTGCCCTTTCAGCAAACAGCCAAACTGCCCTTTCAGCAAACAGTCAAACCACCGTTACATCAAACATTCCAAATGTTTTTACAGCATCAACACTCTCCACAGATATAACAGCGGGCGATCAACCATCAGTTTTACCTCAACCAGAAGTCGTACCTCAAAAAGATGAGTGCACGTACGATGAGTTCATGAAGATGGATATCCGCACTGCAACTGTTCTTGAGGCCGAGAGGGTTCCGAAGACTGACAAACTTCTAAAGTTGACTATTGATACCGGAATTGATATCAGGACAATTGTTTCTGGTATTGCAGAATACTACTCTCCGGAGGCGATGGTAGGCAAAAAGATATGTATTCTTGCCAATCTGGCCCCGAGAAAGATTAAGGGAATAGAGTCCAATGGAATGATTCTTATGGCTAAGGAGGAGTTTGGAAACATGCGGATTGTAACACCGGAAGAGTCAATTGCAAACGGTGCTACTATCAGCTGAAACTCTGCCAAAGAGGATTAGCATGTGCATGATGCTTTCCAGATTGCTTGGCGTCTATAGCTGTTTGAGCAGCTCTCTGTCTTCACTGTTGTAAAGGAGCCACTCCCAGAATGGTTGGAGTTCATCCTTGAACACTACCATAAGTACAATTATCGCCACTACTACCGATAATATTGATAATATCAGTATTGTTCTTTTGGCCGACTTGCTTAATGGCTCTTTTATCTTTTTTGCCTTAATTCTTGGCACCTTAACTGTAGGCTCCTTATCTACCTGAGGCTGGTACAATCTGTTTGTCTCCCTGTAACTTAGCAGCTCAATGCGCCCCGGTTTGTTCAAAAGCTTTACATTTATCGGCTCCAACCCGTATGCTTCGGGATATATGAAGAGATCCTTGTCGGCAACAAAGAAATAATCCCTTTGGTCCGTTGCCCGCATTGTGCCAAAATCAGGAATTTTTATGCTCTTTTTTATGTTGAGTTCATTGACGAACTCCTTGATAAACAACTGGATTTTCTCTTTTGCGGTTTTAAAATCACTGTTAATTTCCGCGGCATAAGAATTTTCCAGTAATTCGTCGTTCCAGACTTCGCTCGTTCTGAAAAGTACTCGTCTGAATGGGGGGTGAATCACCAGTGCCCTGTCTGAAAAGACCGATGGAGCCAGTTCTGCAATAAAACTGCCCATTCCCGGCAGGGAAACTCTGTCGTGAGTGAGTAAAAGCTCTCTTAAAAGTTTGGAAAGAGTGATTAAATCCATAATTTTCGCTGGGTTGTAGCGCAAAGTTAAAAAATCTATTCAAAAGATTTGCAGTTTTATAATTTTCCGCTTACATTTGCACTCCCAAGACGGGAAAAAATTCCTTGTTAGCTCAGTTGGTTAGAGCACCTGACTGTTAATCAGGGGGTCCTAGGTTCAAGTCCTAGACAAGGAGCATCAAAATGAGAGAGTTACACAATAGTGTGACTCTTTTTTCGTTTTGGGGTCTAAAAGTTGTTAAAATTTAAAGTTCAGCAACTTACAGTCCAGAATCATTGTATTTCATAAGGATTAAATTTTCCCAGATACACGCTTTGTGTAAACCAATGTGTAAACCAGTGTTCACAATTTAACTAACTGATGAACACAACCGTAGATGTTATTTGTTACCGTTCAAAAACACTTGCAAATGGCAAATCTCCGTTAATGCTGAGATTAACCAAAAATCGCAAACGCAAATATGTAAGTTTACACCTCTCCATCAATCCATCATTTTGGGACTTCCAAAAAAATAAACCCAAAAGAAACTACCCAGATAAAGAGGCCTTTAACTCCATAATTGAACAGAAAATCCAGTCATATCGTAAGCAAATCACAGATTTGGCTGTTGAGGGAAGAGATTTTACCCTCACTTCTCTAGTTGCCAAAGTTGACCGTCCTCTTGTAAAAACTTCATTTGGAGTGTATTTAGATCAATATCTGGCCACTCTTAAAACTGAGGAAAGAATAGGATATGCCAAAACCTTTGAGGAACTGAAATCTTCAATAACGCATTACAACAATACCCTAGATTTCTACTTCTCCGACATAGATATACAATGGCTCAGAAATTACGAATTATGGCTCAGGAAGAAGAACAACTCCGAGAATACAATCGGAATACGATTCAGGACACTGAGAGCATTATGCAATAAAGCAATCGTAGACAGTGTGGCAAAACGAGAGAATTATCCATTTGATCAATTCAAGGTAAGCAAATTCCACGAAGAGACCGTCAAAAGGGCCATAACAAGGGAATATATCAAGGATATAATATCACTTGACATCTTTACTATACCAGATGAAAATATCAAGGATTTGCAGTTAAGTAAGGATATTTTTCTCTTTAGTTACCTTGGGTGTGGAATGAATTTTACTGACATATCAAATCTCAGGTATGAAAACATTGTTGGCAACAGAGTTACATACAACCGGCAAAAGACAGGCAAGCTACTCTCCTACTCTTTACAACCTTTAGCAATGGAGATTATTGAAAGGTACAGGAATCCCCAGAGTTCAAAAAGTGACTATGTTTTCCCGATACTATTCTCTGAAAGGCATATATCACCTACACAAAGAAAGGATAGAATAAAGAAGATGATCAAGGTTATAAACTCATCCTTAAAAACTATTGGAGATAAATTGGATATCCCAATCAAACTGACCACTTACGTTGCACGCCATACCTTTGCAACAGTTCTCAAACGCTCAGGAGTAAACACATCAATCATTTGCGAGTCTTTGGGTCATAGTTCCGAGAAAGTCACCCAGATTTATCTCGATAGCTTCGAAAACTCTCAAATTGATGCAGCTATGCAAAATCTTTTATGAGTGACACAATTTGAAAAAAAGTCTTTTTATATACCCCGGAAAAAATATGTCACACTTTTTACAGAGAGATTATCCATTAATTTGGGTGGTCTCTCTTTTTTTTTATAAATCGCAGTCCTTTATAAAAACAAAAACAACCATATGGACTATAATTTTGAATATCAAGTCAGCTTTAATAAACTCAAAGCAACAGAACCATTTTTAAAAGAATATTTTGGAGTCAGTTATGGGTATTTCTCAGAAGAAATCCAGAATTCAGACAGGCATGAATGTATAAAACTTAAATACCCGAATTCATACCAAAACTTCATAGGAATATTTCAAGATGAGGGCATTGCAAAACTGCTTCCATTTAACAATGAAAATCTAGCAGTAATCTATGCACTTTTTATAATGTCTCATGTATTTATCAGAGAACATTTTGGGTCAGATATTGAATATGACTATGATGAATTTGACGAGGGAGGAGGATTTGACATGGATAATTATATGGATGATTACTATGACATTAAAGCAAAAAAAGATTTGCTCAAGTTGTATATTTTCAGCATACAGAAAATCAGAAACAAGCCAGTTGCCGAACAGATAGTTATCAGATACAACTTAAATGAAAAGATAGAACTGGAAAATGTTGATAATTGGTTTGCCAAGGTGCTTTTGTCAAATCATTTGGATAAATATCTCCCGGATATCCATTCAGTAGAACAGGCAAAAGAGGAGTTGAAAAAATTAAGGAATGTTGCAGGTAGAAAAATGGAAAATCCTTATTCCTACATATTAATTTATGGCGTTTATAGTATGGTCACAACACATTTGAAACTTAACAAAATTCCGAATTCCTTATGCAATCTAATCACCAGACTATTGTTATTTGTCGATTTCATTGATGAGGATGAAGCAGATAATAGAGACTCTCTATATACAAGAAGCCTGATTAACTATTTGATTGGCAGACCTGCACAACCCAAGTTCAACTCCAGAGAACCAGTAATGCTATCATTCGAAGAAATATCCGGAGAACTGAAAACATCCGGCAGATTCCTGTACGAAAAGATGTATAGATAAACTCCAATATACACGACTGAAAAACATAAAGAATAGGTGCTGAAAATAGTGCCTATTCTTTTTATTTTACCCCTTGTAATAGTCTCACTTTTGTATCGTTAAGCAAAAATAAAGAATGCTTGACAGGTAATAAACCCACCTAAAAAAGAGGTTCTAAAATTACACAAAAGATGGAAAATTTAGATTACATGATCGAAGAAGAAATGGGTTTTGGGAGTATGGTGCCTAGTAGCTTTGAAGCTTTAAGGCTATCTGAAAACCAAGAGAACATGATGGAGCTCCAGTTGCTAATGAAAAACAAATCGGCACTGAGCCTAACAATGGGATTAGATGAAAGAGTTCCCTTTTATGCGTTTGAATCATATGGCTTCACCAAGAGAATGTATGTAAACCCGGAACTGGAAAATTACATTCTTCAATATTTACTATCAGGAATCATTCCGAGTTCCTGTCCAAAAACATTCTTTGATAAATATAAAGTCGAAGAGGATTACATTCTTATTCATTTAAAGAGAGAAAGAAACAGAGGAGTGACAACATATAAGCCAGTCACTCTGGAAAACAAGCCCTACTCCGAATTCAAGGCAAAATACCCATTCGGGACAATACACTACGGATTTATGCCATTTACAAAAGAGCAAATGGTCAATAAGTTAGAAAATTTAAAATAGTCAGCAGTGACGCATTTTGGAGAGGGGTATATAAAACGACCTTTTTAAAAAATGTGTCATCGGAATTTTTAACAAAATAAATCCAACACAAACATAATGAATACAGAAACAATAAATATAGGCGAATCTCAATATTTGGGAGATGTATTGACAGTGATACCAACCAATGTAATTTTGAATAAGACAATCACAGGTTGTGGAGCAACAACTCTGGAAATTAAAAGCCAAAGGAATTCAATAATAATAGAACCAAATGTCCCGGTTATATTGGGGAAAAGCCAGAAACATCCTGAAGTATTGGGAGTATATGAAGGAGTGACAATAGAAAATATCATGGAGTACCTGCAATCCGATATCCAGTATAAAAAGCTGCTGACAACGCCTGAGAGCTTTTCTAAAGTCAGGATGGCGATGGTTAAACTGTATATTCCGATGATATCAAATTATTTCTTGCTCTTCGATGAATGTGAAAAAATCATTCAGGATGTTGATTACAGGACCAGTATTATCTTACCTATCGATGTGTTTTTTTACTTTGATAATAAAGCGATGGTTTCTGCAACGCCGATTATTCCAAAAGATCCAAGATTTGAAGAACAGGAATTCAGGATTTTAAAGATTGTCCCTACATATGATTACAAGAAAGATATAACCCTGTTGGCAACAAACAACTCAGTAGCCACTTTTAAAAGAGTGATAGATCAATACAAAACTCATGATAAAATCTGTGTATTCTTAAATTCGACCAATGCCATTGAGGAGATGATTTCAATGTTTGAGATAAAGGAACTAAGCAACGTCTATTGCAGTACGGAAAGCATGGAAAAGCTAAAGAGAAATGGCCTAAAAAACGTTTCCGACACCCTTACAACTAAGGATGGGAGCATTGAATTGAACAATTATAATTTCTTTACCAGTCGCTTTTATTCGGCTCTTGATATAGAATTGGATTTCAAGCCCGTTGTGATAATGCTGACAGAGTTATTTGCTGCCCCATATTCAATGATTGATCCTACAACTGAGTCAATACAGATTGCAGGGAGATTCAGGAATGGAATATCCAGGCTTATCCATATTACAAACTACAATAAGAAAATGAAGTATAAGACAGAAGAAGAGATAGCATCATTTCTGGAAGGACAGCATACAATTTTTATGCAGCTTTTGCAGATGCAGAGAGGTTCAAGGCAGTCTGGAGAACTACATTTATTATCCCAGGCTCTAATGAGTGTGGACTATGCCCGATATGTGAATTCCTCTGGTGAAATCAATCACTTCATGTACAACAATACCTTTAGAGACGAATATGTGAAGAGCGTATATAAGACCCCATTTTCCATCAAGATGGCCTACAATAGCAGTAATGCGTTTAAAGTTTCATACAGCTTCTGCAAATCCAGAATCAGTGACAACAATCGCAGGATGCTTCAAAATGACAAAATCAATAAGAGTACCTTAAACAAAGAGGCATACAGCCAAATTAAAAAACTTCTGACCTCACAGGATGAATTCGACAAACAGTATCTTCAACATATACAAGACAGTTTTAAACTAATAAGTGAAGCATATCAAGTATTGGGAGAAGAGAAAATCAAAGAACTGGAATTCAAGGACAGTTTATTGAAAAAGGCAATAGCAGAAAAGAAAGCATCGAATAAGCAGATGAACACAGGTGTTTTACAGTCAGTATACCTGGCATTCAACGAGCATACCAGATATACAAGCAATGAGATAAATGCAAAACTTACCGACATATACAGGACATATGATGTTGATTATGACCGTAGGGGCGTGGCAAACAAAATCACACTTTACTTTGATGCCGAAGTCAACAATATAAGCCGCTCCAGAGGTTGGAAGTTGAAAACACGCTTACACAAGATGATGTGACACTTTTTTAAAAAAAGAGTTTTTATACCCCCCTACAAAATATGTCACCCCCTTACGGACACTCCCTTTCTACTACCCCCTCCATAGTTAAAATGAAAGTCAAAATTTCTGCCCAAATTATTATATCTAAAACCTCATAAATAATAAATAAGATGCAACTGAGACCTCTCAAAACACTTTAAAAATTTATCAAGTCGAAACTCGGATTTAAAATTTCAAGCCATTCCAAACGGGATGGCTTTTCATTTTAATCTCCAAAATAAATTAACCAATTATGAAAACAGACCAAGGTAATCCATTATTTAAAGCGTGTGAAGTGGCTCTCACTTACAAAAGTAAAGTCAAGGCTTCCGAAAGGTATAAAATCAGCAGTTCAAAAGATGCCTTTGAATTATTGGTAAACAATTTCTACAGTGAGGACACAATAGAGCATAATGAGTCATTCAAGATTATTTTGCTCAATCAAGGGAACAAGGTTCTGGGAGTATCAAGCATTGCAGAGGGTGGAATATCAGCAACGGTGGCTGACACAAGAATAATCATGCAGGCAGCAATATTGGCTAATGCCAGTTCAATTATCCTATCCCATAACCATCCATCGGGGAATACCAATCCGAGCAGCAATGACAACAGAGTGACAGAAGATGTAAAAAAAGCCTGTGAAATTATGCAGATTACATTGCTTGACCATCTGATTGTTACGGCAGAGAATTACTTCAGTTATGCGGATGAAGGGAAAATTTAAACGATAAGGAATGTGAGGAATGCCTAGTATTTATTGGGTATTCCTCTGATTTAATCAGAAATAGGTAAAAAATTGATGCTGAAATATTTGCAGAAATGGATTATTTGCCATATTTTTATATGGTTTTGTACTGAAAGAAATTGTGTATATGCCTTATGACAAACAATATACAGTTATTGTTCAATAGACATGAAATTTTAACTGTTTTTGGCGATATATATTCAGTGAAATGATTATGGTTGATAAGAAAATATTTAATTGTCTCAATAGTTTAATTGGTAAAACATGGCGGCATTTAAACAAGGAGCAACGATTTTTAACCTTCATTTGTAGGTTCGAGTCCTGCTTGAGACACTTAAGCTCCTTGTTATGGACTGACCCTTCAAAAAGAGTCAGTCCTTTTTTAATAAGTTGACAATATGAGTAATCTAATTAACATACAAAGAAAAATTAGCGAAGGGGTCTCTGGTTGGCTACTGTTTGAGTTTAATTGTTTTAGAGGCTATTTATTTAATGAAAAATATTTATCTTACCCTATAAGTCAGATTCTCAATAGTATTACAGAATATAAGACACAAACTGAAATAAATCACCCCTGCAGCAACAATGGGCAGGGTAGGCCATTGCAAATAGATTTTGTACTCAATGATTTTCATGATAATTGGAAATATGCATTTGAATCCAAATGGATTGGCAACTCAATGATTTCATTAGAGGCAATGTTGTGGGATTTAGTGAGATTGCAAAATCTGTTTTGCTATCATCCTGAAATAAAATGTTATTTTATTCTTGCTGGTTTCGATAAAAAAATAAATTTATTATTGGAGAAATTCGATATTTGTTACAATAAGGATAGTATTATTAATAATGGGATTACAAATGTCAATAATACATTTTTAATATTTGACTTGTTCAAACTTGATCCCAGTACAAAGACTGAGTTAAACAATAAGATTATTAAATATCCGAATATAAAATTATACTCTAAAATACGCTGTCGACCTGCTCACAGATTTCCAAAAAAGGACTTAATAAATATGAGTTTTACAACATATATTTTTGAAATACTTAAGCCAGATAAGACTCATAGATTAAAAACGGGTCTATAATCTTTATTCACATCTGAATGTTTTACGAATTAAGATAGCCATATTCCTAAAGATTATTCAAACACTGGATTTAACAACAATCTTCACAAAATTAACTTTCAACATCAACCAAATCTTTCATTTTCACTCGAAGTGCTTGACTGATTTTAAAAAGATTCTTTATTGTCATATTCGTTCTACCAGATTCAATACGGCTAACATTTGATTTCTCAAAATCACAAAGATCCGATACAGCCTGTTGGGTAAGTCCCTTAGATTCTCGGATACTTTTAATTTTCTTCCCGATAGAGATATAAACTTCTGATTCTGACATCAAAATGATTGTTATCATATTTGATTACAAAGAAAATTTAATAAATTTGCAATCAGGTTATCATATATGACAATACGGGGCTATGAATTTAATATGACAGGAAAAGATTTGAGTTGCATATTGGCAAAAAGTAGATGAAAGAATTCGAGTGACATATTTTTTCAGGGGGCTATAAAGGATACTTTTTTTAAAATGTGTCATGCAAATTTTTAAATTAATTATTATCAGGCACATAACGTGAGATCATTTTTGTTGTCTTTGATAATCAATAATATGCAATTGTGTTACTGGCAAAACGCTCTGTAATCATTATCAGAACTCGACTTGTGCAAAAAACATTAAATAATTTATGATTAACCAACAGACATTATTAATTCTTTTTTGAGGATGTTACACTCCAATTTTATAAGACTAACTTCTGTAATTACAACAAACAAAACTAAATACTTCATGAAAATTAAATTTGAGACTATCTCGATAGTCCTTGCTGGACTATTGTTCTGTATCTTTAGTTGCCAAAAAGAAGCACCTAAAGTTGTTCCTACATTAACGACATTGGCAGCTACCAATATTACATCAACTACAGCCAGCATTGGCGGCACCATCAGCAGTGATGGCAATGTTTCGGTGACCTCCCGTGGAGTTTGCTGGAGTACAAATCAGAATCCAACCATTATTGATAGTAAGACTTCGGACGGAATTGGCATCGGTACCTTTACCAGTTCCATCACCGGTCTCTCTCCGGGAAGAACATACTATGTTAAGGCTTATGCTATCAATACAGTCGGAACAGCATATGGAAATGAGGTAACGATAACAACTACAAGCATTTTACCTATATTAACCACAATAGAACTTCTTGGAATCTCCTCTACAACTGCCACTGGCGGAGGCAACATTACAAGCGATGGAGGTGCTACCGTTATAGCCCGTGGAGTATGCTGGAGTACAAATCAGAATCCTACTATTACCAAAATAGATAGTATCACTGCAAATGGCACAGGTATAGGGATTTTTTCCAGCTCCATAACAGGACTGAAACCTGGAGCAACCTATTATATCAGGGCATATGCAACCAATAGTATTGGTACAGCATACGGAAATCAGTTAACAGCTACCACTAGTGCTGTTTTACCTGAATTATCCACCTCTGCTGTTTCTGAAGTCACATCAACGTCAGCAATTTGTGGAGGCAATATTACTTCTGACGGAGGAGCCGTCATAACATCAAGAGGAGTTTGTTGGAGTACAAATCATAATCCTACAATTTCAGGTAACAAATCTACCGATGGAGCAGGAACGGGCGGTTTCATGAGCTCTATAACTGGGTTATTACCCGGAAGAACATACTATGTCAGGGCTTATGCACTTAATAACGAAGGTACAGCTTATGGAAATGAAATATCCTTTTCAACATTGGCAACACTTGTTACTCTAACTACATCCCCTGTTTCCTCAATCACAAAGAACTCGGCCATCAGCGGAGGTAATATTTCGAGTGATGGAGGTGGCACGGTAACAGCTAGAGGAGTTTGTTGGAGCACAAATCAGAACCCTACTATAGTCAATAGTAAGACTACTAATGGAACAGGTACAGGTTCCTTTACCAGTTACATTACTGACTTGACACCTGGTACCTCATATTATATAAGAGCTTATTCTACAAATGGCGCAGGAACAGCCTATGGAAACCAAGTATCTCTAACAACAGTTGCTATTCTGCCAACATTAACCACTTATTCAGTCAATGAAATCACACCAACAACGGCAGAAAGTGGCGGTAACATAACATCATCCGGTGATGTATCGGTATTATTCCGTGGCGTTTGCTGGAGCACTTCTTCAGATCCTACTATATTCGATTCTAAGACTACCAATGGTTCTGGTACAGGTCAATTTACTAGTGTAATTACAGGTCTTACACCTGCCACCCTCTATTATGTAAGGGCTTATGCTACCAATAGTGCTGGCACAGGATATGGAGATATTTTTTCGTTTTTTTCAGGAGGAGGAATAATACAATTTAATCCTAATCTTACTTATGGAACAGTAGCCGATATTGAAGGTAACGTTTATAAAACTATTATAATTGGAACCCAAACATGGATGGCAGAAAATCTTAAAACAACCAAATACAGTAATGGCAATTCGATAGGAACAACAACTCCTGCGACATTAGGCATATCAGCTGAAAGCGCACCTAAATACCAATGGGCTTATGCAGGTAACGAGATTAACGTTGCCACTTATGGCAGGTTATATACGTGGTCCGCAGCAACTGACAGCCGTAATGTATGTCCTGCCGGCTGGCATGTTCCAACTAATGCAGAATGGACAACACTTACTACTTATTTAGGAGGCGAAAGTGTGGCAGGAGATAAATTTAGAGAATCTGGTACAAGCCACTGGGCAAGTCCTTATCCAGGCACAACTAATAGCAGTGGTCTTACAGCCCTTCCAGGGGCTTACCGTAGCACCAATGGTAGGTTCTTCGGTATTGGCTACTACTGTTACTGGTGGAGTTCTACTGAGTACAGTACTTACTATGCCTGGCACCTGATCATGGTACCCAATAGCAGCAGTGCCCACAGTAAGTTCCTCGACAATGGTAAGTCTAGCGGGTTTTCTGTGCGTTGTTTGAGGGATTTATAGAGTATTTGTCTATTTGATTATTCCCGCGAAGCTGTTGAAATTTTTATAAAAATTGGATTACCTCATCACAATCGTGACATATTTTTTCAAGGGGCTATAAAGTGTCCTTTTCGCAAAATGTGTCAAAGATTAATTATTCCATTTCATGTCAGTCGAATAGCTTAAAGGCGTTTTATCGTCTTATAAATTAAATAATTACAATTAATAAAACACCCTGAAATGATCAGGAACAGTCTTACTTTATAATAAAATAATATCTTAATGAAAAAAATTATTTACTCACTAACAGTGTTATGTCTTACGTTTAGCGTCCTAAGTTGTACTAAGGAAAATGCCGAATCTAAATTTAAACGAATACTAATGTTTAATGAAGAAAAGTATGAATATAATTCCAACGGGAAAATATCTGAATATATTGGTAACGATTATACTGAAACATATACATATTCAGGTAATACTATAACTAAAATCTTTGACTCTCACTCTGGTCTAACACCATATACCTGTGTTTACAAATTAAATCCAAGTGGCTATGTTTCAACCTCAACAACAAATTATGAAGATCCAAGATACCCACTTAGTACTTCGAGCTATGAATACGATTCTTCAGGACACCTAATAAAATGGACTACTTCGTGGGGCACTTCTTCAATGTATACCACCTATGAGTATATTAATGGAAACTTAATAACAGAGAAAGATTTCAATATTAAGGATATGCAATCAATTGAAGCAGGTTCGGCGAGATATGAGTATTATCTTGATAAAGAGAATACTTTGAGCAATGAATATTTCGGAAAAGGCTTCTTAGGAAAGTCCTCAAAAAACTTATTAAAGAAAATTACAGGTTCAAATGGCGACACTGTTACTTACACATATGAGTATGACAAAGACAACTTTGTCAGAAATATGACTGAGGCTCCAAGTTTTGGTAATACTTATTCCTACCCTTTAGTATGGGATTGGATATAATAGTCTGATTATTGACCTGTCGATCAAAGGCTTTTACACATGGGTGATATTTATCTGATTTGTAAGAGCCTTTATTCATTATGGAAATATATCAAACATTACCTAATCTTTATATGACATGTTTTTTCAGAGGGGTTATAAATAGTCTAAAATAAATATTGTGTCATATTTATTTCGATTTTCTCTGTTCAGGTTTTAAAAAATTGATGTTGAAATATTTGCCAGAACAAATAATTAGGCATAACTTTATATCGCTTTGGCGTAAAGAACGTTGTAGAGAGAATTAGATTTGTAAAGCGAATTACTTTAATTGAGAGATTGCTCAGAAACATACACATATCATTCAATTTTAGCGTAAAAAATTAAATGAATCAGCGTTAATTTTAACGAGAAGTAAAATATAAAAATAGAATTATGTACATAGATTATTCATCTTGGGAAACTTTTGAATACAGCCTGAATTCTTTGCAGCTCGATTTAAATAATCCTCGAATTAAGTACAGAGGAGAAACTTTGAACCAGAGTCAGATAATTAAATTTCTGATAAATAATGAAGACATATATGGCTTGGCAAAGAAAATTTCCGAAGAAGGATACTTTGTTGGTGAAGAACCAATTATCTGCATAGAGAATAATAAAAAGATAGTGCTCGAAGGTAATCGAAGAACCGCAGCATTAAAACTTTTGCAAGAACCTAAAAAATATCTTTCTAACGCTAAAGCAAATATACTTCTACAAAATATCATAAAGAATAATTTTCCTATTGATAAAAAAATAAGATGTAATATTGCACCAAATAGACTTTTGGCCAATCCAATAATTTATGAAAGACATAATGGAGATTCATTAAAGAGATGGAAAACAGGAAATCAATATGCTTTTGTAGCAGAAATGTATTATGATGATGGCTTGTCAATTGAAGATATTTGTGATGTACTTTATGAGAATAGAGCTAGAATTCTTAAACCTTTAAAAGCATATAACCTTTTTTATGAGGGAAAAGATATTTTAGAAAAAGAAGAAAATATTATTATTGACGTAGGAGAGTTTGAATTTACAAATTTAGAACGGTTCTATTCTTATGAGCCAGCTCGCAAATTTCTCGGAATTGATTTTGATAATGAAAATGGCGAATTGATTATAAAGTTACCAAAAGAAGAATTTGAAAAAAGACTTTTAGAGGTATTTAAAATTCTTATCGACGCTGAAAGATTCTCACGTGATTTTAATAAAGACGATGATAAAGAGAAATTTGTAAAGGATTTAAACAACAATCCGACGTTTGATTTTTTTGTTTCAGAAAAAGAAAAAATCGAAAGTAAATCAACACAAAAGAAAGCGGATTTAGAAACAGAAAAAAACAAAATCACAAGAAGAACAAAAAGTCGGTCTAAAATAAAGAATTATGAAAACAGAATAATCGCCGCTGATAAAGAAATTATTTTTGAGAATGAAAAGCTAGATGGCTTATTTTCTGAACTAAAGAATTTACCTATGGACAAGAGGTATTCTTTTGCAGTATTATTACGAACATATTTAGAGCAATCATTGTATTTTTACCTAAAAGAAAAAAAACTTTTTGATGATTTAAGTTTAAAGGCAAATCAAGAAAATGAAAGGAATAGTTTAAAAAAGGTTGATTCATTAATCACGCATATAAAAGCCAAATACAAAATAACTGAGGAAATTAATCCTGAACAAATAATGTCAATATTAAAATTTAAGAGTAATAAAGATTATTCTAATGCATCATTAAGCTTAATGCTTGATTATGTAAAAAATAATGAATTAAATGAGCATCTAGATACAAATCAATTAAAAAATTTAAAACATTATATTGATAGGATAAAAGATGGCTTAGACTTAGCTGTTCATAATCTTGGAACAATTGTAGATTTGGAGCATAATAAAAGAGCTTGGTTTCATTTAGAACCCTTATTTGACATCCTAAGTAACAACTTAACAATTGAAAATAAATGATATATTCTCCGTTGAGATATCCTGGTGGTAAAAACAAGTTATCAGCCTTTATTGCTAAGATTTGTATTGATAATGGCATAAATGGTCATTATGTTGAGCCATATTCTGGTGGTGCATCAGTTGCCTTATTTTTATTAATGGAAGGATATGTTCAACATATTACAATTAACGACAAAGACCGTTCAATATATGCTTTTTGGCATTCTGTTTTAAATAAATCAAATCAGTTATGTGATTTGATCCAAAATACAGAACTAAATATTGAAGAATGGAAAAAACAAAAAGCAGTTCAGCAAAATAAAATGAAATCGGATTTACTATCATTAGGTTTCTCTACATTCTATCTTAATAGAACAAATAGGTCTGGAATAATAAATGGTGGAGTAATGGGGGGAATTGACCAATCAGGAAATTACTTAATGGACTGTAGATTTAATAAAGAAGATTTGATTAATCGTATTCAAGCTATTGCGCAGAAAAAAAAACAAATAATACTTTATAAGAAAGATGCGATTACGTTAATTGATAAAATTGCAAATGAAGCTGAAAATGACAATATTGTCTTTTATTTTGACCCCCCTTATTATCTAAAAGCGAGTAGTCTTTATATGAATCATTATAAAGATGAGAATCATAGAATAGTAAGTGAAAAAATAAAATCTATTCAAAATATAAAGTGGATTGTTTCATACGACAATGTCCCTGAGATTCAAGAATTATACTCAGAATGTATTAAAAAAGAATTTTCTTTTAAGCATACAGCATACGAAAGCAGAATTGGAAAAGAAGTTTTGTTTTTCAGCGACAATATAGTACAACCAAAGATTAAAAACTATAACCCGATAAAATTTAAAAAAGAAAAAACTACCGCCAACATTGTGTATAAGCAATAACTGGGAAAGTTTAAATATCAAGGTTGCTGTCTGCAAAGGCATTTCATGTACCTTAACAATCGCTCGCAATCCCATGCAAACCATATTAGAAAGCTACCCATTCCATAATACTGATTGAATTACATTATTTTTCAAGGGTATATAAAGAGTACATTTTCGAAGATGCGTCACAAGCTAAGACATACTCCTTTTAACATAAAATTTCATTAATCAGAATACTGAATTTACGATATTGTGTAAACCAACGTGTAAACCAAAATCAAGAGAAAGCAAAAAGACCACCTAAAGCAACGTCATAACTCACTGATATACAACAAGACGGAAAAAATTCCTTGTTAGCTCAGTTGGTTAGAGCACCTGACTGTTAATCAGGGGGTCCTAGGTTCAAGTCCTAGACAAGGAGCCCAAAATTGTAAAAAGACCGCAACTATTCATTAGCTGCGGTCTTTTTTTATGCTCACATACAAAAGAATACACACTTTGCAGTAGTTTTTTTTGTAACAACTTATCAATTAGACACATACGAATATTGTGTCATAAAAAATTCTTATTGTCCAGTCCGTAACCCACTATCAATATTGTACTTGCTAAAAACTACTGCAAAGTGTATTTTCTGAACTAAACGAGTGCATCTTTGTTAAATACACAACATTCTAAAAGATTTAACAATGTCTATTCTAATCGAAACCTACATATTGCACAATGGTGTCGAAATTCCAAAAATTGGTTTTGGGACATGGCAGATTCCTAATGAGAAAGTTTTCAAAGCGGTTACTGATGCATTAAGAGCCGGTTACCGGCACATCGATACTGCTCTGGCCTACGACAACGAAGAGGGTGTCGGCAGAGCTATAAGAGAATCCGGTCTCAGGAGAGAGGAGGTTTTTATTACCAGCAAGCTGCCTGCGGAAATCAAAGGATATGACAAGGCATTGGAAGCATTTGAGAGAACCACTAAAAATCTCGGGACACATCCCGACCTGTACCTGATTCATGCTCCGTGGCCATGGGCAGACAAGGGAGGTGATTATAACGCACAGAACGTGCAATCGTGGAAAGCATTTGAAAAGTTGTACAACGATGGAATGATAAGGGCAATCGGAGTATCGAACTTTAGCCCTGCCAACATACAGGCTCTGCTGGATAATTGTGAGATTGTACCTATGGCAAACCAGATTGCTTTCCATGTTGGTCGCACTCAGGAGGAATATGTAGCTTTTTGCAACAAGCACAATATTCTTGTTGAGGCATATTCACCACTGGCAACCGGACGGGCACTTGGCGACAAACAGCTTAACGAAATTGCGCAATCTTATAATGTTTCTGTTGCACAACTGCTAATACGCTTCGCATTGCAGAGAGGAACACTGCCTCTGCCAAAGACAACTACATTCGAAAGGATGGTTGAGAATTCACAAATAGAAAAATTCAGTATCTCCACCAGTGATATGGAAATACTGAATTCAATTAAATCGGAATACCGATAATTATTTGTACTTTTCAATAAGGTCACCAACAACCTTCTCTGTTAGCTCATAGTTTTCCAATGAAGGAAAACCCTCCCAACGGACAATACCCTTAGGGTCAATCAGTATACAATGAGGTATTCCTTTCACCTCAAGAATTCCGGATGTCGTTCCTTTCGTGTCGATTGCACTTGAGTATTCAATC
>Ga0209639_1001895_pt1 | contig 18397 bp, 16 predicted proteins | sample EPASupsiteHSE605_FD_187268 | JGI IMG/M metagenome (GOLD analysis project Ga0209639, IMG submission 187268) | Bioremediated contaminated groundwater from EPA Superfund site, New Mexico - Sample HSE6-05 (SPAdes) (version 2) | ecosystem: Environmental > Aquatic > Deep subsurface > Groundwater >...
CAGATCGGGTGCTGCCTGGTGCAGCAGTTTTAAAAGTTTGTTCCCGAATTCTGACCCCCCAACAGTGGCCATTACCATTTTTTCAGATTTTCCAAATCTAAATCGTTGCCTGAGCTCCTTTTTACTGGCCATTAGATGGGTGTCCATCTTCAGTATGGGTCCGGTGAAGTTCACCCGATGACGTATCGGGGCTGGTACCTCATAGGAGTTTTGAATGTCCGGTATGATGATTGAGTCACAGAGTCGGGAGACATCTTTTATGAAACGTTGCAAGCCGTTTTCCAGGTACTCCAGGGTACGGTCTTTCTGGTTAACTTCCTTAAGCTCCGGTGCCAGGTCGTTACTCACCAGGACGCAGGGTATGCCCAGTACCTTGCAGGTAATGGGAACTGAGTAGTGAGAGTCTGAGACAACCACGTCTGGGTTGAATTCCTTGATTATACGGGATTCGTGGTAGATACTTTTCAGGAAAATGTAAGGTGCGTCTATGGACTTGAGGGCGGTGTGTTTGAAGTTCAACTCACCTGAACTCCCGTAAAACTTGATAGTGGGGAGTTTCACCACATCGTAGTCACTGTACTCGTTTAGCATCTGGTAGCCAGAACCGTAACTGGCAAAGAGAACCTCGTCACCATCTGCTTCTAATTTTTGGGCTAAAGCCACCGAACGGGAGGTGTGTCCCATTCCAATGCCACAGGGTATTAGGAGTACTTTCATTTAAGTGCCTTGAAAAGTTTTAAACATGAATTTAAAAAAACTTAAAACATTATTAAGATTCAATTGTGGTCTTTTTTAAATAAATTTATCTATAATTTATTTAATTTCATTTTCTTAAGAAATAACTTCAAATTTTAGATAACATTTGAAGAAAGAATGTATAGATTAATAATAATTTTTAGATTAATTCATTGTCGTAAAATATTATGTTAAATTCAAATTGGATATCTTTAAAAGCTATAATGTTGATAAAAGTTTTTAGAAAGATTTATTTATAATAAGTTAACATAACTAATAACATTGAAGGGGTTTGGTGTAAAACGTGTTTTTAAATGATGAAAATGGCCAAGGTGCAGCGGAATATATACTTTTATTTGGTGCAATTATTGTTATAGCAATAGCAGCTTTGTTAATCTATCGAGATTATCTTTTTACCACCAACCCCCTAAATGCTGCAAGTGATGTTAATACTGTTCGAGGAAGTACCAATACGGTTCAGGGAAATGCCTGAATACTCGAACTCATATTAATTTTTTATTATTTTAGATTAAACAGTTACTTGATTAAAAACATAACCGAAAAGAATAAGAGATTATTCATGTGATTCAACATAAGAAACAATACTCTTAAATAATTCAAGAGATCCTATGTTATTACTTAAACTCCAGGCTAATTTGTTCCGGAGGGCTCTTTTTTGTTCTTCACCCAGGGAGTTCATGTAGAAAATGGTCTGGTTAAAAAGAGAGTCTGCTCCGTTGGGGTTGTTGAGGGTTCCTTCAGTATGAAGTTCCTCAATCTTCCTGCGGAAAATTCTTTTAAGGTTCTTGGATGCCCGGTAGACCTCCTCGTGATCCTTGCTTTCCATCTGTTTAAGGATGGTTTCTATTTCCACAAAATCCATTCTGGAAACACCGAAGACAATACCCTCTGGTCTTAGGGATTGTATCCTCTTAACACCATCATAAATTGTGAAATCATAATCTGCGATGTAGATCTGCCCTTCACGCAGAAGCACCATTAATGATTCGTTGAATGTCTTGTCTGATGTGCCTATCCCTGATTTGGATCTTATAACTTCCAAAATCTTTTTTTTGGATAGTTCATCATTTTCTAAAACTTCCAGGATCTGTCTTCGTAAATTGTAGTTTTTGGGCATGGTCACAACCCTCTTAATTAGTATGTGATAATATGCACAAAGAAGTATATAAAAGATAATTATGTGTGAACATTACATAGTAATAATTATCAGATACTTGGATGATAAGAATATTGTTCATATCGAGCAATGATAATATTTATATATAACTATCAACAGAGAAGTTGTATATATTGTAAAAACCCCTATTGGAGGTAAAAAATATGAGCTTTTTAAAAGATGAAGGTGGACAAGGAGCAGCTGAATATATCTTATTGTTTGGTGGAGTTATCGTTATCGCAATAGCTGCATTACTGATCTACAGAGCATATTTCAGTAGCAACTCTGGACTAAACGCAGCACAAGACGTAAACACTGTCAGATCCAGCATACCATTAAACCAATAGATTAAATCCAAACCCAATAAATAGGTTAAATACCGATTTATTGGTTATTTTTTTCTTTATTTTATAAACTGTTTGTTTCCTTTAAAAATTCTATTATACTCAATCAATTTGAAAAATAAGCCTTATTTATATTATTGAAATTATTTGGAGCATGATTAAATAGTAAAATATTTTCTAAGAAGTATTTTTAAATAAGAAATAGTTTATATCATCAATTTCATATTATAATATTATATAGTTAACAATTCTTAAATTTACCTCAGCAAAGGTGGAAAAAATGGATGAACGGGCTCAGATCAGTGCTGAAATGATACTGTTAATTGGTGCAATATTAGTTATAGTAATTGTCGCTGGTGGTTATATATATGGTATTACAAATTCAGTTGCAGGAAACATTACCAGTGTAGTAGATACCGCAAGAGACACTACCATAAATCGAATGTAGTATCTATTTCATCTTTTCTGAATATATTAGGTATACCAATTATTCCTGCCCTTGCCATACTGCGCTATCATTATTTTTATAAAGTGATTTAAAGTAAGGAGTATTCACTCGTTCAACAGCTAATTTGATAAATAATGAATTTTCATACTTTTTATTAATAATCAAAGATTTAGATTCATCAAATAGAATAAATACACACAGATCATTACTTTGATTTAAATAAATCTTGCTCACATTACCTTCACTACTTTTCACAAAACAGTAAGGGACGATTCCTTTATAAGTTATGTTAACATTTTTTAAATCTGCTTTTAACCCCGATTTATCAGTAATGAAATTCCCCTCACGTCGAATATCATTGAAAGAATAGGTTAGAGTTGATCCTGAAGTATTGTTATTGAAATTCCATTCACCAAAATTAAAAATCCAGAACCCTTTATAAAGCATGTCTGAATATGTCCAGATCACATAGGGGGAAGGATTCCTCGGATGAGTATATTTAAGAACTGTTTCTGCCTGTGACTGGGTTAAATTATAGTCATTTACCATGATAATTAGAGCTGTTTTGTTATCAACACCTAAAATTTCATTCAGAATCTCTACACTCATAGAAGTATTTTTAGTGTACTCATCCGTAGTTAAAAAGGCTATATCCCCACTACTGGTAAGCATGCGGAAAATTCCCATTGACAAACTTTCATTACTGGTAGCAAAGGCATGATCAATCCAGTACTCCCGGGCAGGGCTGGGAGATTTAGCCCCATAAGGATACCCTTTACCTAAACTGCGGGACTGAAGAGTTTCTATGTATCCCATCCGACCATCCATTAAAACAGGCCTATCTGCAGCGTAAGTAATTAAGTGACCTGCAGACCAACCAGATACAACAACAGTGTTGTTGGGAGTGTTATGATTAATCCATTCCAATGAAGCCAGTTGATTATCATCCGACCCGGGAGGCATGTTAAGAGTTTTACTAATATTCACTACACTGGGAATAATCACTATCAGAATAATGACAAAAGTCAAAAAGTGAATCATATGCCTCCTCATATTAGGAGACAGTCGTTTGAATTTAGGAATATTCAAATATTCCGCACATAGTCCAACCATGATTCCAGTACAGATGGTTAATGGAGGAATAAGGATTATTATAAACCTAGAACCTTTCAATAATGCTAAAAATCCAGTCAATGTCCATAGAATAGCGAATGTATAGAAAAACCAGTCCATGGATTTTAAGTACTTTTCGTTGAGATTTTTGTTTAATAAAATTCTTAAAATCCACAATAACCCAAAAAGTCCTCCAAACAATGCAACTCCAATACCTGAAACAACACCATCAACGGTAGCGGGGGATAACTCACTGACAGATATATAAACATCTGGCCAGGGATACCATGGACTTTGAGCTCCACTTATTTTAATAAACTCTAATGGAGCATAAAAAAGTTTAAGAACATTTAAATATCCTGTTAAAATAGCCAAAAGCCCCAGAGTTACTAAGATGAATGTTATTAATATATATAAAAATCTTTTTATCGGCCATTTTTTAATAGCAGATATTATTAACCATAAAATACTGAAAACTGCAATTAAATAAAAATAATATTGCCATCCATTCCAGGCAATGGCAAACAAGAACATTACAAATCCTGCAAGGAATGACAGAATTAAACTATTTTTAAAATCTCGAGCATGATTTGCCTCCCAAAAAAGCCATACTATCAATATTGGGAAAATAATTACAAAAATATCAGTGTCAAACCAACCCGGAACTGTTCTTATAAAATAAAAAGGAGCCAATGCAGTTAAAAGACCTGCAACTAGAGCACCTGTTTCATTGCTCACTCTAAGTGTGAATAAAAAAGCTACAACTCCCGCCAATGGTGCAACAAATGCTGATATCCAAAACACAACAACAAGTAATGGCACATTACTGAAAAGATTAACCAGAGTATAAATAAAAGCAGCCAGGTAAACAATGAGGGGAGGATAATCAAGGGGAACCCCTGAAGGATAATAAGAATGCATGTCCCATTCTTGACCATCAACTTTAACATCCCCTAAATAGCCATTTTCAAGGTAATTGCTGGTTAAACGATAATTATAATAAGAATCTAGTTCGTACATGTAAGGAAGGTTATTTTGATCTAGATAAAATGATTTTTCTTCCACTGGGTTTCCAGTTATATATGCGGATTCCAAACGGAGGCAAAAACCGGCGGCAAATATCAAAATTATTGCTACAATTATAATTAAATGATTTTTTGACATTGTATCATATTATATACTTCAAGATTGGAAATTAAATGACGGTTTTTTGTTATGACATTGTTGATTAAAAAGATATTGTTAGTCAAATCCTGATTGATCTGTGTCCTCTAATAGATATTATATCTATTAATTAAAGTTAGTCTCAAATTGGATTTCATTGGATAATTCTAACCAAGTAAAGTAGATTGTCAATATTATCTTTTAGAGCAAGATTAAAGTCTGTGTTTTTACCATAGATGAATTTTGTATGGTTTCAAGATAATCAAATGGAATAAATTAGTAGTAAATTTTATCAATAATTCAACAAATCAATCTTGTCTTCCCATTATATCAACATTTATTAGGGTTTATATTATTTAACGATATTATCACCAAGTGTGAATTGGGAGTAAAATAGATTAAGTACCAGTGTGATAATATAATGATCACCAAAGGATTAATCAAAGTGGGGAACTGGAGGAATATCAGAGGTACTATGTCGTTATTTAAAAACCCGTGGGGGTCCAGTGAGAAGGTCAATTTCAAAAACCTATTTTTTGGAGTGGATGATGAAAAAGACCCGGATCGGCCAAAGGTCCATGAAAATGTAACTCTGGGAGTTAGTTACAAATTCCGATCAAAACCACCTCAAATCGGTAAAAACGCACATCTGCGTTCAAACACCGTCATCTACAATGATGTGGAGATTGGTAATGATTTCCAGACTGGACACGGAGTACTGGTAAGGGAAAAAACCACCATCGGCGATAAGGTACTCATAGGAACCAACAGTATTATTGAAGGACATTGTGATATTGGAAGTAACATCAGCATCCAATCAAATGTTTACATTCCAAAAAACACCCTGATTGAGGATCATGTTTTCCTGGGGCCATGTTCCTGTTTCACCAATGATCGGTATCCATTAAGGACAGATTATAAACTTGAAGGTCCAATAATACGGAAGGGAGCATCTATTGGGGCTAATTCAACCTTTCTCTCGGGGATTGAGGTGGGAGAAGGATCCATGGTTGCTGCCGGGGCCATTGTAACCCGGGACATACCACCATACTATCTGGCCATAGGTGCACCAGCCAAACATAAACCTTTACCCAAACACTTCAAGAAATTGAATAAAATTTAAGTTTATTTTTTAAATGATTAAATTTATTTTACTCCTTTTCGTGGATTTGTATCCCTTTTTTGTAAAAACTTATATCATTCTTATCTCCTAATTCTAATTATGGAAGTATCATTAATCATACCGATGTACAACGAAGAAGATAACGTCCTCATCACTCTCAATGAAGTTAAAAAGGTTCTGGAAACCTACCCGAGCTACCAGATAGTAGCTGTTGATGATGGTAGCAGCGACCAAACACTGGCTTTACTGGAAGAATACGCATCAGAAAATCCGGAATTAGTGATCCTGAAACATCCGGTAAACATGGGGATGGGAAGAGCCCTCAGAACTGGTTTTGAAAAGGCAGAAGGTGATGTGATCATCACCCTGGATGCTGATTTAAGTTACGACCCAAAATATATCACAGAACTAATCCAGGAACTCCATGAAAATCATCTGGACATTGTAATCGGATCCCAATACATGGCTGGAGGGGAAACCGAAGACATTCCTTTCATCCGCTTATTCATAAGTAAAATGGCCAATAAAATCGTTGGATACGCCCTGGATAAAAACATAAGTACTGTAACCGGGATATTGCGTGCTTACCGGAAAGAAGTTATAGATTCCATAGAGATCGAAGCAACTGGAACTGAAATTAACCCCGAAATACTTTCAAAAGCCATAGCAATTGGATTTGAAGTTAGAGAGATCCCTGTAAAACTGAAGGGGAGGAAATTAGGAGAATCCAAGGTTCAGTTCCGTTCCACCACAATTTCACACCTATTATTCACATTCTACGAAAAACCAATGATTCTTTTTGGAGTTATTGGACTATTAATATCCCTTATTGGAATTATAGCCGCGATATATTTATTCTACCAATATTTAGTAGGTACACTGGACCCTAACCGACCTTTGATGATTTTCATGGTCCTTATGATAATTGCAGGTATACAGATCCTGATCTTCGGATTTGTGGCCACCCAGATAAGTCTCCTGAAACGTGAGATTTACATAATTCAAAAAGAGAATAAGTTGATGAGGAAAAAATTGAAATAATTAATGATAGCTTTCTTTTATTCCATTTCTTCTGGTGTTTTTTTATGGATAGTCCTCGCGTATCAATAGTAATTCTTAACTGGAATGGATGGGAAGACACCATTGAATGCCTGGAATCATTATTTCAAATTCATTACCCCAATTTTGATGTTATTGTGGTTGATAATGCTTCAGAAGATAATTCCTTGGAAAAAATCAGAGATTATTGTTCAGGGGACTTAAAAGTTGAATCCGATTTTTTTAAGTATATTCATGAAAATAAACCAATTAATCTTGTAGAATGCACAAGAGAGTATGATGGTGTTGAATTTCATGTTAAAAATGAAAATTCAATTCATAACCAAATTATATTGATAAAAAATGAAGATAATATTGGTTTTCCAGGTGGTAACAATACCGGGATGAAATTTGCCATTAAATTCTTTAATCCAGATTATATTCTACTTTTAAACAATGACACAGTTGTTGAGGAAACCTTTTTAGACGAATTAATAAAAAATGGGGAATCCCAAGAAGATATTGGTATTTTAGGTCCCAAAATTTACTTCTATGATAAACCCAACATAATATGGAGTGCGGGTTGTAGGATATCGTGGAAATTAAGCCGTGGAATACATATTGGATCTGGTGAAAAGGATCATAAACAATACAATAAAATAAAAAAAGTTGAATATGTTAGTGGTTCAGCTTTCCTGATAAAAACTGAAGTGATTCAGAAAATTGGATTAATGGATGAACAATACTTCCTATATTTTGAAGAAAGTGATTGGACGCTCAGGGCAAACCAGGAAGGGTATGATAGTCTTTATATTCCCACCGCAAAAATATGGCATAAAGTCTCTCAATCTGGAGGAGGAATCTCTAACCCTATTGGACTATATTATATAACTCGCAATAGATGGATTTTCATGAGAAAATGGTCCAATAAAAGTGATTACATGGTCTTTATAATCTATCAAATAATTGGTGCAATCATATTTCCATTATTATTTGGCATATATTACAGAAACTTAGACCTACTTAAAGCATATTACTTCGGGTTATTTGACTCTATTAACATATAAATTTAATACATCTAGAAATAGTATAATATAAGGTGTACATCATGAAAATAACTGTTATCGGAGCAGGTTATGTTGGTTTAGTTACCGCAGTTTGCCTTGCTGAATTAAAAAATAATGTTCTATGTGTTGAAAGACCTTCTTTCGATTTAAGTAAATTAAAAAAAGGAATTTCTCACTTTTACGAACCTGGACTAAATGAATTACTAAGCAAGAACATTGAAGCAAATAGAATTAAATTCACTGTTGATTTAGATAAGGCCATCGATTTTAGTGATGTTATTTTTATTTGTGTGGGAACCCCTCAAAGTAATACTGGGAAAGCGGATTTATCTCAAGTTGAAACCATCGCAAGACAAATTGCTAAAAAGCTTAACAGCTATAAATTGATAGTTGAAAAATCAACTGTTCCAGTAAACACCCATCAATGGGTTAAGAAAACAATTAAAAGATATGCTCATTCTAATTTAGATTTTGACGTTGCATCAAACCCTGAATTTTTAAGAGAAGGTTCGGCGGTATCCGATTTTATGAAGCCTGATAGAATCGTCGTGGGTGTTGAAAGTGACCGGGCAAAACAAATTTTTAAACAAATATATTCTCCATTCATTGAAAATGGTTTTCCAGTTTTAATAACAACACCAGCTGCTTCCGAACTCATTAAACACGCCGCAAACTCGTTCCTAGCTCTAAAAATTTCATATATAAATATGGTATCCGAACTTTGTGAAAAGGCTAATGTGGATATTAATATGGTAGCTGATGGAATAGGCTATGATAAACGTATCGGGCGCGATTTTCTTAATGCCGGAATAGGCTATGGAGGTTCTTGTTTTCCTAAGGATGTTAAAGCATTTATCAACATAGCTGAAGAACATGGTGTTGATTTCACAATATTAAAAGAAGTTGAAAAGGTAAATTCCAAAAAAAGAATAAATTTTGTTAAAAAAGTAGAAAAAGTTCTTTGGATAAACAAAAATAAAGATATAGCAATTTGGGGACTATCTTTCAAACCAGATACTGATGACATAAGAGAAGCTCCCTCTCTAGACATTATCAAGATACTTTCAAATAAAGGTGCTAATTTAAGACTCTACGACCCACAAGCAATGCAAAAATTCAAATCAGTGATCCCTGAAAATGACAAGATAAAATTTTTCAAAAATAAATATGATACAATTAGAAACGCTGATGCATTGTTAATACTTACTGAATGGAATGAATTCAAAAATGCAGATTTGAATAAAATGAAAAAACTTATGAATCTTCCAATAATTATTGATGGACGAAACATATACAATCCAAAGGAAATGGAAGCATTTGAATATTATAATATTGGCAGAGGAAGCTTTAATGATGTGGAGATACTGAAATGAAACAAGTTCTAATTTCAGGTGCAGCGGGTTTTATTGGAAGCCATTTATGTGATAAATTTTTAGAAGAAGGTTTCTATGTTATTGGACTAGATAATTTTATCACAGGATCTCCAAAAAATATTGAACATTTATTTGAAAGGAAAAAATTCGAATTCATTAAACATGATATTACTCTCCCGATTAAATTCCATTCAAAAAAGATTGATTTAGTATTACATTTTGCCTGCCCTGCAAGCCCAGCAGATTATCTAAAGTTCCCATTAGAAACAATGAAAGTAAACTCTATTGGTACTTTAAACATGTTAGAAATAGCTAAAAAATATAATTCAAGATATATCTTTGCATCAACTTCAGAAGTATACGGTGACCCCACTGTTCATCCACAAACTGAATCTTATTTGGGTAATGTGAATCCTGTCGGACCTCGTTCGGTTTATGATGAATCAAAGAGATTTTCAGAAGCAATTTCAAGGTCTTATTTCAGAGAATATGGATTAGATACACGGATAATCAGAATTTTTAATACTTATGGGCCCCGAATGAAAGCAAATGATGGGAGAGTAGTTCCTAATTTCATTACACAAGCATTAAACATGGACAATATTACTGTTTATGGAAATGGAAATCAAACAAGGAGTTTTTGTTATATCAGCGATTTAATTGATGGAATTTTTAAAATCACATCAGCCGATAATCTTAAAGGCGAAATTATGAATTTAGGAAATCCCGAAGAATATAACATTCTTGATTTGGCAAAAATAATTATAGAAAAAACTTCATCTAAATCCCAGATTATCTTCAAAGCCCTTCCTGAAGATGATCCTAAACAGAGATGCCCTGAAATTACCAAAATTAAGAAATTGACCAAATGGCAACCTGAGACAAGTTTAAAAGAAGGAATTGACCTAACAATCGATTATTTTAAGAACCATATATGATGATTAAAATGCGAGCAAAATACGATTTAACTATTGCTTACAGGATCTATCCTAAAGTGTCTAAGAATCCCATTGTTTTCAGTGATGACAAATATAAACTCTCTGAGTTATGTTTAAGATCATTGAAAGAATCATTAGGAGATCTTAGGGCTAAAATGATTGTTTTATTGGATAATTGCCCTCCAGAATACATTGATCTTTTCAAAAAATACTTTGACCAAGAAGATTTAGAATTAATTGAACTTGATGGAGTAGGAAACCTATCAACATTTGGTATGCAAATTGAACTACTTTTAGAGCAAAATTTTTCTGATGTGGTGTATTTCGCAGAGGATGACTATTATTATCTCCCAAATCAGTTCGGTGAAATGATAAAATTTCTAGAAAAAAATGATGATGTTGATTTTGTCTCCCCTTTTGATCATATAGATAACTACAAATTTAATTTCCATAATTACAAAAGTAAAATCAAATTTAGCGAAAAAAAACATTGGCAAAATGTTGCAACAACTTGTTTAACGTTTTTAACAACGAAAGAAACTCTTAAAATAACTCAAAATATATTCAAAAGTTATACTAAAGGTAACTATGATACCAGCATCTGGACCAGCCTAACAAAATACAACATTTTTAATCCGTTTAAGCTATTCAAATATAGGGAAAAACCTTATTTTATTGCTGTTTTCGTTAAGTCCTGGCGTTATTCGTTTATACAACACTTATTTGGGAAAAAATGGGCATTATGGACCCCTATTCCAACAATTGCAACACATATAGAAAGTGAAGATGTTTCTCCGACTTTAGAATGGTTAAAAATTATTAATAACAATAAATACTAAACCAATCTCTCTATTTCTATAATTATAATCAGAATATTTCTTTTGAGTTGATTCAATTAAGATAATTTATAAAAAACCCTTCCAAGGACGTTTGTGGTGATTTTTTTAGTTAATTTCTACCCAAATCGTACATACTTAAAAAGTCCAGTTAGGTATCAAAATACGAGAAATAAGAGTTTTATTTAATAAAGAAATCCTTGAAGAATTTTATTTCATTTTTGTTTATTCCACCCATTAATATAATTAAAAACGTGTAGATGATAATAGAGACCCCAATAACGGTTAAAACACTCACAATTCCTTTTGGATTTATCAATAATATCACTATGGACATCAAAATCGAAGCCAAAACACTTTTAATCAAACTTGAATCAAAATGAAGTTTAAAGGATGATCTTAAAGTATAATATAAACTAAAAACGAATGCAAATAAATATGAAAGCAACGTGATGGCTGCTGCAGCCAGAATACCAAAATAAGGGACAAACATCAAATTTAAAAGGCTGATTAAAGCAGCAATAGTCCAAATACTCCCAATAATTTTAGTTTTCTTCTCAAGAATTATTAAATTAGCAATAATTCCATATATTCCAAACAAAAGAGAACTTAATGCCACAAAAGGTGTGACTAAATAACCATTTAAAGCTATTTCCGGTGTGGTTAATATCATTATTATTGGTTTTGATAATAATGATAAGCCAAAAACCATTGGAATAGCAATTAAAAGAAAATATTTTATTGAATAATTGAGAAATTTCATTACTTCAGAAATTTGTCCGTTTTCATAATATTTCGGTAGTATTGAGGGGAGTATAACTGACAATGGTGCTGAAAACAGTAATATGACCATTCCCAGAGTATAACCCGGTGAATAGTAGGCAACAAACGTTGTCCCTAACATTATTCCAATCACATAACGATCACTTGATTCAACTATCCAATTAGAGAGATTACTTGGAATTGTTGGCAACGAAAAATGCAGATATTCTTTAATGTAACTATAATTAGGAATTTTAAAACCGATATCCTGCATAATTGATGACATCATTAAAACCAAAACAACAATTTGAGAAATTAAAAATCCTAAAACAACCAATGATATGGAACTCCAAAAAAAAGCAAAATATGATATTAAGGATAAAGAAAAGTACGTTTGGAACAGTAAAAAGAAAGAATATCTCTTCATTTGACTAAAAGTTATGAAATAATCAATTAACAGACTATTAGCTGAACCAAAAATCAGTAGTAATGCCATTAATAACACAATCGTTGTATTACCATTAAATAGAATTGCTGCAATTTCTTTTGAAAAAAGGATTAATATGATAAAAATCATGAAACTAGCAAGGAAAATTAAACTCAACATTGAATAGAAACTTTCCTGAATTTTTTTTATATCCGTTTCTGTTGATAAAAATCTTAGCATAGTAAAGGGGAATCCTAAATTAGCAATACTAGTTATTAAATAGAACGTAGTCATTACTTGGACCCAAATTCCATAATCCGCAGCTCCCACATTTTTGGTTAATATTGGAATGATGATAACAGTGTTTAAAGCAACAAAAAAATTTGTGATACCGACTAATCCAATTCGCTTCACGAAAATTTTATACGCTTCTAACATACGACTAAAACACTCTTTTGAATATTATTCAATATTAGATCCTACTGTATCTCACCTAAAACAATTGTTTGATGAAACACTGCAACATGTTAAAAATTTGACGTGTTATATCGGCAAATCATTCATACTAGTTTATTAATATTATCTATCTTTATTTAAAACTTCGTTATAAACATCAACATATCTTTTTGAAACATCTTTCCAGCTAAATCTATTTTTAACCATTTCTAATGAAGAATGAGCGATTTTTTTTCTTAATTCATCATCATCCATTAATAAGAGAATTGTCTTTGAAATATCTGAAATATCCTTTTCTTGTAGAAGTATACCAGAAATCCCTTCAGTTATTATGTCAGGAATACCACCTACATTAGATCCAACAACAGGCAGGCCACAAGCCATAGCTTCGAGTAATACAACCCCCAATCCTTCTGTGTTCCCCTGAGAATCTACTATTGAGGGCAAAACAAATAGATCCGCAGAGTTGTAAATCAACAACAATTCTTCATCAGAAACATTCCTCAAAATCTCCACTTCGTTTCCAATATCTAATTCATAGATAAGTTCCTTTAACCTAGATTCCAATGGACCGGACCCAACGATCTTCAATCGAGCATGTTTATGTTCCTTTAAAATATCAGGCATTGCCCGGATGAGATATTCAAAACCTTTTCTTTCAATTAAATATCCAACTGAAAGTATCTGGAAAATATTTTCATCTTTAAACACATTCAGTGGCCTGAAAAATTCTGTATTTACTCCAAATGGTATCACATCGATCTTATCCCCATCCAGGCAGGCTTCCAAACAGAATTTCAGGGTAGTCGTGCTATTGGTTATAGTTTTAGATGAATTATTTACCAGCCAGCGAAGAGCAAACAGCATATGGTAACGTTTAGAAAGATGTACTTCTTCACCGTGAATAGTATCAATATATGGAATGCTATAAATCTTTTTCAAAAATATTGCACCCAATCCATTGGGAATAGGCCACTGGACATGCACCAAGTCCATTCCTCCTAATTTCCTCAAAGAATGATAAACATTAAAAAACAAGTAGGTTAATACCTGAATTTTAACCAGGAAACCTTCTTTAACATTGTCTATCATCCCCGATCGGCCAGATAACTGTTCGTATCTTCTAGGATAAAAATAGTGGAATCTTTCAACTTCCACTCCTTCTAGGGTGTAATTCATTTCCTTACCAGTGTAAGGTGCGATAACATGAACTTCATGTCCCTTCTTAACCATCTCTTTCATCAGTCGATGCACGAATATCCCGTGTGGGTCATCCTCGTAGTCAGGATATGCTGATGTTACAACTCCAATTTTAATTATATCACCTTTATTTAATTAAACACGTTGATATATGGTTACTGTACCAAATTTCTGGATTGGTTGGTAAGAAGTGAAATTTACTTCTGGCCAAGCAGATATATAGTAATCTGGTTTTATTTTCTCTAATTCATTGTTAAAGGCCACTTTATCCTGTTCTGTGAAATTGTAATCCTTAGCACCCACATACAACGTTTGATTGTTCCGGAATATGGGCATCTTTCCCACATTGGTCTGAAGGAACCAGCCAAAATATGACCATAGATCAGCATAAATAAGTTTGGATTTGTAGTTCTGATCATAATTCATAAGCCAGTTACTGGCAGCCTGGGCGTCTTGATTGAAGATTTTGTTGTTTTGGTTGTCTTTTTCTATACCCTGCAGCTGGGATGATACTGACAAAAACATCATGGCAATTAATATTATTGTAACTAAACACAGGGTTAAGTTTTTATCTTTAAATTTGACTTTTAGCTCATTCATAGACCAGTGAAATGCTCTGGTCAAGAAGTAAGCTATGGGCACGACCATAGTGATGAAATATCTGTGGTCTTTTGCTACGAAAACACTGTGAAAAATAAAGAATGTCATGAACCAGACTATAAAGAGAAGATCATTATTCATATCCACTGAGAATTCATTAGATATCCGATAAGTTAGGTAACATATAATGAAGAAAATGAACTCGCTGATCATGTAATGTACTTTGGTGAAACTAAACAAGAAAACACACACTAAACTTAACATTATTAAAAATTTAAAGTTCTTAAAAAGATTTTTTAGAGTCAATAGCCATTTATTATCAAAAGATATTGAACGGATTTTTCGAAAATATTGGACTACAAAGCCAACTAAGGTTAAAAAAATAATTATCATAGAGGCATTTCCAATATATAAAGGAGTGTTTTTAATGAAGTAAAGTGGATCTGGATTATATGCGAAGTGTTCAGTTGATCCTGCCCCTCCTGATGTTTTAAAGAAATCCATAAAAGGATAAATAGGATTTCCAAATTTCAAATTGAAGAACAATAAAAGGGGGATCATTAAAACAAATGCTATACTCATCCCTATGAAGATATTCTGGTAATTTTTGATTTCTTTCCGGTTTATCAAGATGTAAAAGATGATTGGAAAAATTAATAATGCCATGTTATATCGAGTTAAAAATGCCATCATAGCTATTGGGAAAGAAACTAAAAACATCCTTGAATCTTTATTAACCGCCATATAAGTTAAGTATATTGCCCATATGGCTAAAGAAACACTGGAGACATCATTAACTCCAGCTCCTGCGAAAGTTATTACAATGGGAAATGTGGCAAATAATAAACTTCCAATAAAACTAGTTACCGAGTCAAAGAACATTTTAAGAAATAAATAAAGGCCTAGGCATCCAAATATGTAAAGAAACCCATCAACAATCATTATAGGTCCAACTGATAATTCCCCAAAGACAAAGAAAATAGAAGTCAAAAGGGATAATAGCGGAGGTCTGTTAAAATCAGAGAAGCCAATCCCTTTGCCTGCAAATGCCGCAGCATCTGCCAAATAATCATAGGTATCAAAAATAGCACCCAGATCCATCTGAAGTTTCACTCTGTAATAGGCGATGAAACTGACTACTATGATCAGAATAATTAAAAAAAACCATTTCGAATATTGATTGTTAACATTTAATTTATACAAATAATCACCTAAATGAGAAGTATCTGGACCAATATAATCGAATTCAAATTAAAGTTAATCTATTCTTTGATAAAGTGTTATTCCATTAAAATGTTTTATTGACCTATAATTAATAAATGTTAAATCTATCCTTCTAGAAATATAATAATCTGCTTGATTTGAGTCTAACTCGTTATTATAATCCATTATATCTTGAGTTGTCAAATTATATTCTTTAGCACCAGTGTAAATTGCTTGATGATTTACGAACTGAGGCATTTTACTAACATTTCTTTGTAAAGACCATCCAGAATAGGGCCATATATCTGAGTAGATGACCTTATTTTTGTAGTTAGGATCATAATTCATTAACCATACACTAATATTAGTATTACCCTCATTTAGTTCCATTAAATGTTTATTTGTTTCACCTATACTCGGCAAATAGTTATAGGTTGAGAAAATAATTAGAAATATTAAAAATCCGGAAAATAAATAATGAGTCACATTCCTGTTTTTGATTTTTATTCCTAATTGAGATGTAGTTAATGTGAATCCTCTCATTAAAAAATAAGCCAGTGAAGGAGTCATATCAATGAAATACCGGTAATCTTTAATGACATATACACTGTGAAAAATGAAAAATACCATAAACCAGGATAAGAATAAGAAATCTAAATCTATATTCTTAAATTTAAACTCATTCACCAAGCTATAAATTAGATATAAAATAGGAAATAGTATAATCTCACTAAACAGATAGTGAACTCTTTGTAGGGTCAAAATAAAGATGATAATCAATATTGATAGAAATAATGATTTAATTTTAATATCCTTTCTTAATGATAATTGAAGAGATCTATTTAATTCATTTTGATTTTCCAGTGACTTTCGTTTATTCATGAATCTTTGGAAAGGACATATCAAAAGTCCTAAAAAGATAACCAGAACAACTCCCATGGCTTGAGGCCCCATTAATGAAGGCATAGCCTTAGCAAAATAGAAGAAATCTGGGTTGTAGGAAAAAAGCATTTCAGTTGTTTGGGAAACTGAACCTGAACTAGAACTAAAGAAATTCAAGAATGTGTATAAAGGATTACCGAAATTTACATAAAATAACCAGAAAACTGGAATGAGAAATAGGAAAGAAATTACAATTCCAATGAGAATATCTTTCCTGTGTTTTATTTCTTCCAGATTTATTAATATAAAAAAGAACATTGGAAATATGATTAACGCAGATGTGAACCTTGTCAAAAATGCTAACATTAATATTGGAAATGATAAATAGAACCATCTGGAATCTCTTTTTACTGCCAGTACTGTAAATAGCAAGGCCCATATTGAAATGCAAACCGTGGCTGTGTCAGTAAGACCAGAACAGACAAATGTGAGTACAAGAGGAAATGTTGAAAATAATAAAGCCCCAAGAAAGCTGGTTAAATTATCGAAACGTACTTTCAAAAATAAAAAAAGACCAGCAGACCCTAATATGAATATTAAACCATCAATTAACATGATAGGCCATGTCGACAATCCCACAATCCGGAATAATATGGAAGTAAGAAATGGGATTAATGGAGGTCTTATTAGATCATAATAACCAATATTTTGACCTGCCAAAAATGCAGCTTCAGAGAGTAGATCATATGTGTCCCATACTGGACCTATGCTCGTTTGTATCTGAAAACATTTGTAGGTTATTATACTGATAATTGCTATTAAAATAGCCAAGAAAATTAGGGATGATAAATGGTTTTTAATCTCTTCAGAGTTAAACTTGAACAATTAATCACCTTTAAAATTATTATTACTATCAAATATTAAGATTTTTATGATTATTTGAAATACAAATTATCATTCATCCGGGGTATCATCGCCATCAACACACACTGCTCAGTATTCCCTGTACGATCCAGTAACCCCCTGCTGAGGTGGCTTACTGCACCTGTTTTCTGTCCCAGATTGTCAACACCTGTAAGTTGATCCATAACATCCCCCACTTCCACACCTTTCAAAACCTGTTCTATAACCATTGGAGGATATTCGAATCCGGCACTGACTCCCAGGGTGGTTTTCTCCCCATCATGGATGGCACACCATTGCAAGTCCAGGTAACCAGTTATACTGTGAGGTACCTCCAGCAGGCCGGATTCTATGCCCACTGAAAGATCAAATTCTTTGGAAAATACATTCTTGGCCCGATTAATGGCTCCTTGGATAGTGACCTCTAATCCGATGGGTTGGTCCGGCACCCCGGAATCGACATGTTTTGCCTGCACACCCATTTGAGGATATATCTTCTTTAAAACATTCATGGTGGCCTTTAACTTCACCGGATTTTTGGACCCAACTACAACTTTCATTTTACTTTTCTACCTTTTAATTAATGTTCCCACCTTATTTATCTCTCC
>Ga0209639_1001897_pt1 | contig 18376 bp, 21 predicted proteins | sample EPASupsiteHSE605_FD_187268 | JGI IMG/M metagenome (GOLD analysis project Ga0209639, IMG submission 187268) | Bioremediated contaminated groundwater from EPA Superfund site, New Mexico - Sample HSE6-05 (SPAdes) (version 2) | ecosystem: Environmental > Aquatic > Deep subsurface > Groundwater >...
TTCAACCATCCCGGACCCTGAAATGACCCACCAAATTCCTAAAAACATGACTAAAAATTTGTTCATGAAAAATATTTCAAATTTCAATCTGAAACACACCATCATGAGTCACTTTTACGTAAAAATCGCTGATTTTCGTGATTGTATGCTCGAATTTCTCTAATGAGACCACTCTACCATGATCATCTCTCTTAAATTTCACACCTTCATTCCTGCCACCTTGCCAGTGTCAGTGTCAAATTTAATTTTTTTTCATCTTTTTTCTAAAATCTGACTGACACTTTCTTTTTCTGAACTTCTGACGTCAGAACGAAATAACGATTATCATAAAGTTTATTTTATGTAAACTTTGTTCCTTAAATTAACAAGCAAAATTTAAAATAAAAAATTTTATCCTTTATCAATCGAACTTAAGACCTTCTTCATTTACTTCTAACGATTATTCCACACAATCTTCTATCTATTACTAATAAATTTATATAAAATAAACTCCGATTTAAAATATAATTAAATCCGTAGAAAACCGTTTATTTAATCATAATATTTTATGTAAATAATATTATATTTATATATTTTTAATTTTCCTTCGACTTTTGTTCTTTAAATATGATTTTACTTAAATTAATAGATCTTTAAATCAGTTTTTATTAAAATATTTTATTAAAAATTATTTTTCAAATTAATTTTACTAATTTAAAAATTAATAGCAGAATCGGCATTAGAATCAGTATTGACATCAGTATTGGAATCAGTATTGGAATTAATTGATTTTTGGATTAATGATAATAAATTATTCGGATCAGGGATTTCTTCACCAGTAATTGGTAAAAAACTTTCTCCATTTAATATATAAGATTTATAATTTAAATCATTTTTGTTCTCATAAATATTTTTGGTAATTCCTCCGTAACAAGGAATAAAATTAATTTTATGATATTTTGTACCATGTATTATATTATATTCTAGTAGTTCACTCTTAAATTTTTTTGGAAAATCTTGTAAGAAAAACTCATAATTACGAATAAAAGTTAACAGTTCTTTTTTTTGATCTTTCCAATTTCTTTTTTCGAAATAGAATTGTTCAAATAAATAAGCAAATTCAATAATTGACATATTTTCAATCTGAATTTTAATACCTTCATAATAATACTCCTGTTGAAGAGCATGAGTAAGTGCAGATATTGTAAATGAGGGACTTAATTCGAGAAAATGTCTGACCGCTGATTTTATAAATTTTTCGTTAATAATATAATTACTACCATCTTTCGGTACTGAATATTTCTCTTCAAGGGTTTTAGGTTCTTCAGACATAAATTAAAAGTATTTTCATGTAAATTTATTCATTTTTCTTTTAAATTATTTGGTCGAACAATTATGACATGTGATTAAAAATTATATTCATATTTTTATAAAAATATATTTACTTTTGTCTAAGTCCAATAAATGTTTGATCAATTGCATTTAATAATGTTCTTTCATCTTCCTCTAAAGGATGTTGTTTAATTAATTTCTTTTGTAACTTTTCCGATATATATCCAGGTAATGAATCGTCTTTAAATCCTTTAATTGCTGTTGCATATTTTCTTGAAGCTTTTCCGTATTTACTCAGACCTTCTTCATTTTCATTTGTAAATATACTGTTTAATGTCTTTCCTTTTGCTAAAGAATTCTGAACAACTTCTTCTAAACTATATCTCCAAGCTTCAAACACAAGTGTTTCAATATTTGAATCCGCTGTACCAATTCCTTCAGCCATTGCAATTACACCTGCTCTTAAATTATTAAAATAATTGTTAATATTTTCTTTTTCTGCTTTATTTAATGCACTAGAAATTTGTTTTCTTTCTGCATCGTTAGGCAAAGAGTTTTCACCAAAAGTATTCGTGAATGTATCTACTCTAAGATTAAACCATAAATTTCTCATAAACGCTAAAACTAATTGACCACGATATTTAGGTTTAATTTCTTGACGAATTCTTTGAACATATGGAATATTTTTCGAAAGATCGAGATACGGTGTAACCACATACTGTTGGAATAAATCCTTTAGTTTAGGTTTCCTTTTAGGATTTCTGTTCTCTATATTAACAAAAGCTAAAGAACCGTCTTCAGCAAGTTTAACATCATTAATCCATTCAGATATTGAAGTTTTCATTCTATCATCTGCCGCAGGATGCTTCCTGTAATACTCTTGTCTCTTTTTCAATTCCGATTTTTTAATACCATAACCGTTTACATATCTTGGATTACCTTCATGATCATAAACAACAATTTCATTTGTATCATCACCATCAAGGTCTTCTTGTTTAACACTCCAACCTTTTTTAATCTTTTCGGTGAAATATTTATTAGCAGATTCAGGTGTTGTGGCCCAATTAGCTCTGGTTATATCATACTTAGTCTTTGATCCTACAATATCTGATAATTCTTTAATCTGTCTGTCTGCGTCAGTAAAGAATTTTTTCCTTTTAGCTTTTGCTTCTGCTTTTCGGTTATATAATGAACCAATAATATTTTGTGCTGATTTTAAGTCATAATCTTGGTTAACAAGCCATTCCTTAAATTGATCTTGAGTCATATCTTTAACATTTGGTGGAAGATTTACGTTTTCCATTTTTAATGATTTCCATTCAGAAAAAATAATTAATATTAATTATAACAATTTCATAATATTTAAATTTTTCTTTTCATTATTTACATGATCTATGTGTATATGTATATGTCATGTATGTTACATATATGTACACATATACATTATATACATTTATATATGTACGTTACATATGTATATATACTTGAGCATGAATGATGAAAAATAATTTAATATTCTAACATTAATTCAATTAAATAATTATAAGGTTCGCTACCTGGAACGAATAATTCACCATTAACAGTTCGAAAATGAAACATAATATCTTCCATTGTATATAGTTGTCTCCATTTCTTTCTACCGTCATATGGAACGCTTAATACACCAACAAAATTATCATAATCAGGATTTTTCTGTACAATATTTGCATGAAAACTTACATTTGATGGAATATTACGATTAACCTCAATTTGACTACGTATAAAGTGAATATGTTTAATATTTTGACTGTTTATGAACTCAATAGGAAATCTCCTAATAAATTTTCCACCTCCTTGATGTGTACAATTACCGTTCTGTAGTATAAAATATAACTTTTGACTCATACTTCCTCTTTCTTTTATATAAAAATATAATTTATTTCGGATCAATAGTTTTATCATTCATCATCATAAATGGTTCACCTCTTTCGTTAAAACCTAATTCCCAAAATACGTCACGTGCTAAGTGTAATACTGGAGCAGATGGAACTCTTCCTGGATAATTAACTGGATCGTAGTTATAGTAAACGTTATAAGCCGGATTTGATGCAATTGGTTCAAAAGTTAGTCTTACAGTTACGTTTCCATCAGTGGTTAAACCATTGAATACATACCCACTCTGACCTCTTTCAGTTTCAACTGTAAATACAAAATCTGTACCGTCACTCTTTGTACCATCATATCTTCCAGTAACATTTGGATTACCAGCTGAATCAATAGTATATAATAACCTATCGTGAAGAATTGAATTAACGAAACTCTTACTTGGAGTTATAGCACCATCAAATTCACATGCTTGTAATTGATATGTTAAGTATTCTGGACTTAAAGAATTCATAGTAGTAATCCTATCAGCTGGATAATGAGTATTTCCAATTGTTAACAGTAAATTTCTTATCATTGGATTTCTGAAAACTGTAGAATTTGATGTATCAGTACCAAACATAACTGAAATACAATTAACATTCCTCATTGTAATTGAAGTTGTAGCATCAAATGTACCAGCGTTAAGTAATCCTGTACCAAATGTATGTCTCTCTAATTTTTGAGCTGGTATTAATAGAGGTGTTTGTTTCATCATGTTATAAATTGATTGTTTCACTTCTTCCTTCACTCCAAAACTTTTAATATGAGCTCTTAAACTACTAACAGCAAAACTTGTAACACTTACTCTAGCGCTTTTTATTGTTTGTGCTGATTCTGCTGTTAAAAGCATGATATCACCATATTCGATATTTACTTGCATAAATTGATGACTTACTTCTTCATCATATTCTCTTACTGTTTCTCTATCAACATAATTATTTATTTTATATCTTCTTAAGGCATCATAAACAGATAATTGAGAAACAGGACACCAAACAGCACCATTAAATTGAAAATGAAGTACTAATTTTAGAATTCCCATAATTAATGATGGGAACATATCTACGGCTTGGAACGCTAAAATTGAATCAATTGGAATTGAATATTTATATCTAAATGTGCCAACTCCATTATTTTGTCTAACTTCTTTCATTGGAATATATGTACCACAAACACTATCTGATTTTTCCCAAACATCTTCCCATAAACTGTAAATTCCTGATTTGTTCTTACGCTTTGCTTCTGAAGCACATAGATTATAAAGATAGGTTTCCTGTAAATTGTTTGGATTTAAGAAATCACAAAGATCTGGACGATCATTAATCATTAATCTGAGTTGACGTATGACTTGTGCTGCAGATTTGAAACCAATGAATATATAATTACAATGTTCACCACTGTCATTAGCTGCTGCTAGAGTTGGATTAAACGTTCCCATACCTGTTCCTAAATCTACACGATAGTGTGCTGTTCCTTCGACTTGAATGAAACAATCATTAAGTGATGTTATGTCAAATTCACGATCAGTTATTTCTAAAGTAGCTTCTGAATCGCCATTAAACGATGTTGGATACGAACTTTTAATTATACCTTTTGATTTTCTTGTACCATCATTAATTGGTATCATATTATACATATTTTGAAAACTTTGGAATACATTTCCCATGTTTGGAAGATTCTTTTCGCGAGCATTAAGTTGCTTTTGCATTTTCATTACAGAAAAAATAATAAATAATTTTTAAACCTGTTTTTCATTTTAAATTAATTTTTTTCCAATTGAAAACTAAACACACGCAAATGGCTTGGGGAATATTTAACAAGATACGAGATGGAGCTGTAAAAGCATATAATACCGCTGTACCAATTGCAAAGAAAGCTGCAGAGGTAGGTAAAAAAGTAATTGATTATGCAAAACCATTACTTGAAGGTACTAAATATGGAAAATTAGTGAATAAAGCTGAAGATGTAATTAATACTGGAGAAGACATTATTAATAAAACTGAAGATTTTGGAGGTAAATTTGGATTAAGTAAAAAACAAGTAAAACCTAAAACGAAGTCTGCTAGACAGGCTCTCAGTGAACTAGAATTTGATGATTCTGATTAAAAGTTATTTTTATATGTATTTATTTTTATTTTATTCACAGTGAAATTAATAAAGCTTACGAAGTAGTAATGCCAGGTAAACTTGATGCAATTGATTATTATTTACACGAACAACTTAGAAAGAAAAAATTATTTTATTTAACAGTAAATGACAGATCAAAATTCAAAATCTGTAATTATTCAAGAAACTATATCACAAATTACACCGATAGAGAATCCCACACCAGTATCAGAGATTACTTCAGTGCAGGATATTCCTAGTAATGAAGCACATGTTGATGACACAGTGATAGTAAAACTTACACCAGCGGAAATCGGTAAAGCCTGCGACAGTACTGAAAACAATAAACCAAAAATTGACGTATTACAAGAAATACTTAAATCAAATGCTAATTTTCACAGTAAGGTTAATTTAGAGGAGGAAGAGGATGAGGAAGAGGAAGTACAGCGCAGCTTACCTCAAAAATCAAAAGTTAGTAAAAAATATTCACACGAAAGTTCGTCAGAATCATCAGATAGTACAGACTACGACAATAAGGACTTCGTCCCGCATAAGCTTAAATTAAAACATGCAGTGGAAATTATTCCTGATATAGGTTTTTCATCCGGTAATACTTCTAAAACATTCGACGATGTACGTGAAATGATTGCATATTATAATAAACATAAGGAAACTTTTCATAATTATTATACTCAAAAAATTAATCGAATGTTATTATGCGAGGGATATAAATTTTCTAAAATCGGTGGTAATTTTAACATTGTCGCCGCAGATACTTCTGCATCTAAACCTCGTGATACGTGGAAAAATAAATCAATTGAATTAGAAAAAATTATGCAAACTATACAACATAATAATGAACGATTACGAAACGATGTCGAAATACTCACTTCAAAACTTGTGAAAGCATATTCAAAAATTTCTTCTCAATCACGAGATATTGAAAATTTAACAAAAGTTGTAACAAATATGTATGAAACTCAAATACCTGCTCTTACTAATAAGATTAATAAATTAAAACTTGCTAATAAATATGCTCGTTAACCTTATTACTCCTCATCCTCACTGTCACTGAATAATTCCTCCTCATATTCCTCTTTATACTTTTCAACTTTAGATTTTATTTTTGATTAATTGATAATATTTGATTCACCATCAATGTTATTAATCCATAAAATTTGTTTATCCTTCAATTTTCTTACCTCATATTTGAGTTCATCCAGAGTCATGTTATTACAAATCTTTCCCATTTGACTGATTTCTTGCATTGGAAATCCTGGGAATATAAAGAATGAAGCTGTCTGTGAACGTATAGTTGTAGAAATTGCTGTAAGTTTTTGAATATTAATGATTACAGATATGTTTAAATGTCGACACCTAGTTAACATGATAGTCATGGGATCGCCTTTCTTCTCAAATATAGGGTTATTAGCTGCATCATCGAATAACACTAACGTGTGAAGTCTTGGTTTCGAAAAATCTTTTACTCCTAATAATTCCATTAATTCCTCAATCTGTTCCTGTGTATATTCGATATTCTCCCTATTCATCAGTTTATCACGTATCTCCAAATACATTTGTTTATATCTCATTAATCCTTCGAGTTGTGATACAGCATCTTTATACGGACAAATACTCATTGGTATTAAATCTATCATAGTACCAATACTTTGATAAGTTGTATCAGATGTTCCGTTATCTGTAACGTAAATAATTTGATGGTGACTAAGTTGATTTTCAGCTAACCCTCTAAGTTGAATGTCACCATTTTGATGTAATTGATTTAACATATTAATTTTTAATAATTCTCTGAATGCAAAGAATGTTTTACCTGTACCCTGTTTACCGATTAATACGTTAATTGAATTGTAATAAAATGCAACTTCATTAACAATTGGTACGATTTGATTATCATATTCATTTGCTTTTGATCGTGATAATTTTCTAGCAATCATATCATCCACTGAATTGGATAAATTCTTTTTGCTACTACTCATGTGTGATTTACAACGTATAAAAATATAAATTTAAAATTGGCAAAATTGTTAGAATAAAGTTCTGGAAGTCTGTATTAGTACAGAGTTCTTTAGAAAACTATTTCATCCTCTTTAACGAATGCTTTCATACGTGCAGTTTCAATAATCTCATCATTCTTATCTGTAAATTTAATTCGTGCTTCAACTAATTTCTTGAATCCATCTTTAACTTCTTGTGAAGCATCTAATGAAATATTTTTCACAATATAATTGTATATGTGCGAATTTTTATACATTTTGGTTTCGTTAGCAATAGCCATGTATTGGGTACAACCTTTCTTCAATTGAATTGTAGCATTTGGATTAAAACCGATATATAATCTGTTACACTCAAACATTGCTGATAATCTTTCATATGAAATTGTTTTTTCACTTAATGAATCAATTTTGATACCTATTGGACTGTAATATATATAATTTTGATAATAATCTTTTCCATCATATGCAGAAGTACTATGAACTTTTTCCTTACCTTTACTGTTAAGTGTGGTAAATTCCTTTACGCTGGTATCGAAGAATACGTACAACATTTTTGCTTTTGGATATTCGTTATATATTGTGTCAGCAAATTGTGTAATTGACACTTTGATTGTTTGTGTGATCGTTTCACTGAACTCACTCATCTGTTAATTTTCACTCTGAATAAAAAATAATATATGAATAGAAATAGAAAAAATTTTATAAAGGATTATGCCTCATGTGTTGTTGTTGTTGTGCTGTGTTTTGTTGTGCTAATTTACGGACTCCGTACGGCGCAGCCGGTTATTTTCAATATCATTTTCAATACGTTTTTTAATTCGCAACTCATGCGGTGTCATTTGTTTTTCAAAAAATTCTTGCATAATTTTTTCATTTGTACGTTTTCTGTTTTGATATATAAATTCAGTAGAACTGGATTCTTCATTAGTGCATGACATACAGTTTCCCATTTTCATTTAAAATAAAAAAATTATTTTCAGCTTAGCGCAGCTTACGATAGTACGCAAGACTTTGTCTATTCCTTTTTATATTTTAATTTATTATGATCGATGTAATTTTTAACCCAATCTGCATCAAGATTTTCAATAATAAATTCTTGAAATTGTTTTCGTTTTTTCTTAATATCATGATTGAAATTTAGTATACATATTTCTATACTATATTCACATTCAAACGAACATCCTCCTGCATTAATTGTTCTAGTATAAAATTTGCATAAATTATATTTTTCACAATAATCCACCATAAATTTATATTTTTTAATCATTTTTTCCGTAATATTTTGTGGAGGAAAATTTCTATACGGTCCAGAATGTTTCCAGAATTTTTCTCTTTCATATAATTTTTTTATTTTGTTACTATGATTATTATAAATTTTCTTATAACCTCTAGATGAATGCCTGATTACTGATTGTTTTTCATATAAATATTGTCGATTTTTAACATCAATTATTTTTTTAAAAATTATTGGATCAATAAGGACTGTGTCCTGTATACTATCGTGATGAACTCCGTAGGAAGGTCTTCGATCAGTGACACAGTCATACGCGCTAACGCAAGGAACGAAGTTCTTAATCCCGGGGCATAGCCCTTCCTTAAGCTCGTTTGATTCATAACCCATTTCACTCGTGTAAAAATAAAATTATATGATTATTTGATCGATAGTAAATGGATAATTCGTAAACTTTTTTGCTTCACGTTGTTGTCTGTGAAGATTAACAATTTCAGCTCTTGCTTGTATTAAATTATCAAATAATTTCTCGCCTTTATCCGTAATAATTGGATAAAAACTTATTAATTCGTTCGATTTATCAACACATATTTTAATAATTTCTATAACATCATGATGATATTTTTTACCTAATTCTATAGGTTCTTGTGGAAGAGCTGAACGAATAGTCACATCTAAAGGATTAGAACTTTCTTCTCCATTTTTCATTTTCCATAATTCCTGTAATATTTTACCTGTAGTTGTTACGTCATTATTTTTATTACCAAATACTATATCGATATCTGCACAATCAAATATTTCACATAAATTAGAATAATGTACAAAATTATTATTCAATTTATTAATTTTCACAGCTAATAACGTATTTCTGAAAACATATAAATATATTGATTGGACGTAGTCCTGGGGCGAAGCCCTTTCAATCTGCAATGTTGATGGAATCATATTTTTCTGTCCTTTTAAGAATTCCATAACAAATTCATCGGCATATTTAAACATTTTCGATTCGTGTGTATAGTTGGGTACTTGTACGAGTTTGGGCACGTTTGCTACTTGCATTTCACTCTCGAAAAAATTATATATCTTCATGTAGATAGAAATTATTTTATTATTATTGAAATTTACATAGTAAAGTATGGCATGGGGAATATTTAATAAACTGAAAGAGGGTGTTAAGAATTTTGGGAACTTCGTTCCGCATATGCTAACTGATCCAATTGGTACTGCTAAAAATGCTGTTGTAGATGTTGCGAAAGCACATGCAAGAGCTGCGCGAGGTGTAATGAATTATTTTGACAAAGCTACTACAGTAAAAGCTGAATCACTTGACACTGTTTCACCGTTTATACCGCAATTAAAAGCTATAGCACCTGTGTTATTGGTTGGAAATCGATTACGTAAAAAAATTACTGATCCAATCGTAAAAACTATTAATAAAATAAATTTGGATTGATGAGTTTATTTTTAAAAATAATAAATCTGTTTCTAGGGTCATTTTTTAATTTTTTATCCGTATGCAAAACAAACGAAATGGGAGCTTACTACAGTAGTCAGTTAAAAGATATGGTTGTGAATATGTCACCGGAACTACGAGGAGAATTTTATGAATTCACAGGAACAGCTGCTAAAGATCGATTTAAACAAACAGAAATAGGAAAAAAACTTTTACGTAATCCAAAATTTTGGGATGATGTGTGTGATACTTATCGTAATAAAGAATCATTTGATGTTAACGAATTTCAAGAAATTCATCAACAATTAAAAATACAGAAACGTGATAAACAGATACTTTATGATTATTTAATGTATAACTACGGTAATCTATTGTCAAAACGTGAATTAAAAGAACTCGGACTTCGAGATAATGAAGAATGGATAAAAATTTGGTGTAAAAATCATAATTATAAATTTATTGTTTACTAATCTAATTTTTGAAAAATAAAATTCCGTGACTAGGTCGCATCTTTCTCTATTATCTCTAACATATTTTTTAATCCCGATTCTGCTACAATTTGTCTTCGTAAAAATTCAATTCGAAACATTTCACGTTTAATTTTATTAATGAACGCTGATGGAAATGAAATAACAGTTTTCCATTTATCAATATCTACTATATTGAAATCAAAGAGTAACGTTTCGTATTTATCATATTTTTTATCTTCAGAATAATCAGATTTTAATATTTTTTCGAATCTTTTTTCAAATTTTTCATACATGTCAATTAATTTTTTAATTTCTCGATTTTTTCTCCATTGTATAACATGTTTCTGATGATGAGGTATTATTTCTCCATCTGTGTTATATAAATCTGCTCTAGTACTTACATTAGTAATAACATCTCCTTGTGATGAGTAAGCCATTATTAATAATATAATTTCGTTCGAAATAAAATATTTTTTAATATCGTAAAAGTAATGAGTATTTTCATAAATCAAAGTGGAATAACTTTATATCAAGCACTTAATCCACCACCACCTTCTGCAAGTATTACAGATCCTGAACTTGTTCTCGAATCTGAACTTCCTGATAGATTAAATGGTATAAATTCTAGTTTAAATACTTTAGAAAACTACTAATATCACTAGGGATGGTTATAAGACTATCATTCCAAATGCAGTAATCGCTGATATAGGAATCAGAGATAACGGTCCTGATTCTGGTTTAAGAGTATCTTACGGAAGTCAAGCCATGTTAAATATATGGGCTAGTAATAAATTATTAGAATGTTATGGAGCAGTCACTGCTACTAATGTATCCTCTACAAATAAGACAGATATTGAAAATCTTCAGGCTAAAACTCAAAACTTTAATGTTAGTGGGAACACTCTCAGTAATATAACTACCATTAATGGTATAAAAATAGATGTGCCCCACGCATGGAATTTTAAATACTGGGATTATGCTCCATTCATTCCAGTCTGTAAAGCATATAGTGGATCTACAACCATTGGACACACATTAATATTTAAAGATGAGTATGGAGAAGATTATGTTGGAGCTATCCTTATGTGTAATGCCAGAGGACAGTTAGAAATCATGGGTAGATTTAGTGCAGACATGTATAAAACAGATGTGGGCTTTGTTTTAAGACAATACAAGAATACATCCATGAAGTTCATGAAGTACGATGACACAATTAGCATGCTCACACTAAATTCTCTGGATGATACTGCTACATTTCTTGGGAATGTAATTGCTCCTAACATAACTTCTATAGAAAATAAATTAACTTACATTGATGCAGATGAGTGTAACATATATCTGAATTCCACTGTTAGATTTAGTAGAATGAAGATACAATCTGGTTCTACAGTCATAGTAGATCATAATGAAGAACCTATTATGGAGATATTTAACTCAAAACTTGTGGAATTCTTTGGACCAATAAGATGTAACTGGTTAGATATACAACTAGCACATATGAGAGCTATTACTTATGAGGAAGAAGGTGATAAGACCATCATAGCTAACACTACAGAAATTGGTAACTTAAAAGTAATATATGGTATAGAGACTTATACACTTATAGTAGGAGATAGTTCTGTATTCACTGGTTCAGCGTCATTTCAAGGAACTGTTAATGGTTATAATCTTGATACTGAATTTGTAAAACTTGCTACTCTATCAGTTACTCAAGAAGAAACCATTGTAGCTGGAACATTTAGATCAGATAATTTAGTAGGAATAGTATATGATAGCAATCTTAACACAACTTTCTTCAGTGGTAATCTCAGTAGTCCTAACATTAGTACTCTATCCATGAAATTAAACGGAATCACATATGATGAAGACCTAAAAACCCTAATTGATGGTAACAGAGTAGGTGCTCCAGCTATATTTAGGTATGATGATGTTACACCATTCATTCCTGTAGTTGGTTCAGATGGAATAATGGAGGTTGGTAATAGAATAGATTTCCACAGAGCTACTGAAGAGGAAGATTTTTCCACATGTCTTACTAATACAGCTTTAAATCAGATATCTATACAGAACACCAATGGTACCACATTTGGTAATCTAGAATTAGGTGGTTTAATAATACGACCTGCTAGTAACCATAGTTGTAGGTTAATAGCTAACACTGCCAGTAACTTACTCTGGTATAATAATGCTGGTGTTAACACTTGGGTGTGTGATGCTACAGGTAATACAGAAAGATGGTCTGTTACTAGAGATAATGCTTTAGCGGCATTCACTAGGACTACCGGAATGACTCACACACCTGCAGTAGTAGAGCCTGATCCAGCACCAGCAAGAACTACCTTTGCTCATAATATATATTCTGTGGAATGTTATGCAAACAGATATTTCACTAATAGTACGAGTTCACTACCAATAAATTCTGTGTCTAATGTATCTACATGGGGTGCTATGAGAATTGTAAGAACTGGTTTGGCTCAGAACACACCTTGTGGGTATATGTTCGGTAGAGGTAATGACCCTGTGGGTACACCTAAGAACCTATGCGCGATATATTATGTGGCACCTACTACAGATCTTACTAAGGGTGAAATTAGAATCGGTATAGAAACTGATGCCTCTACAAGTTCCACTAACTGTATTACCTTCGACACAGACACCAAGGAGACTAAGTTCCCAGCTAATATTACGGCACCAAACCTCACAGGAATCTCTTATAATAATAATTTCCTGCTACAATCCACTGAATACACTACTGCTACGATTATCAGTAATCATCTCCATGTAAATCTCACCGGTATAACATATAAATCACTCATGGGGATGAGAGCATATAAAGGAGATCTGACAACCGGCCAGGAAATGATGATGCAGGTTGGTAAGAGTCATACAGCGGCTGTATCCTTTGTCTATAAACACAATGATACACAAGCTAATTGTGAATACAGAATAGATCACCCCGGAAGAGTTGCCTACAGATGTTATTATGGATCTACTAAGACTGAACATGAAATCAGAGGTAACCTTAAAGTCTTTGGAAGTATTACAGAAAATGCCAGTAAAACTATAACTCACTATACAATGTATGAAGGTGAACTCCAACCCGGTTGCTTTGTTGAAACTACAGGACAAATATTTAGAGAACCAAATTCAAAACTTTCACCATATGAAGATTGTATAACTGTGGTATGTCAAGCTACAACTTCGAGTAATAAAATAATTGGCGTGTGTACAGAAATATTAAATGAAGAAGTAACAGATGAATATGGAAATATAAATCAACCTGCTGGTAAATATTGTAAATATGCAACTCACGGTGATGTTTTAATTAAATGTGTTAGTGCAGTATATAATGTAGGAGAAATATTGATACCAACAGTGAACGGATACGCTAAAAAAGGTCAACAGGGTGAAATTCTTGATGCAATGTTAAATATGATACCGAGAGCAAAAATAACTAGCGTAGAAACAGCTGAAATTGACAGTGAATCAGTATGCGCGTTCATCAGTATATAAAGAGAGAGAAAAATAAAATTTATTAATTAACCCCATGTTTCGACAATTGTTTCTAATGAAATCTTTTCAACATCCTGCATTTTATTATATAAATCATTATAAAATAATTTAAAATCACGTTGAAGTATTTTTATATTCGTAATAGTTCGATATCTAAATGGTTTCTTTTTACAGAAACAACCAACTTCTTCAATAGGTTCAAGATTTACTGTAATATCAGATTCCAGAAATCCTCCATATAGAGCAATAAAATAAACTAAATCCGACTGTGCCATTATTAATCGTTTTGATCTATCAATGAGATTTGGAAGTAATTCTAATAAATTATTAGAGGTTGCTAAATTAATTGCATAATGTTTCAATTGTTCTTGGAAATCATAACTTGGTTTAGCCTCAAATTGTGAAATATCTCGAGTTCTTACGGATGATGGATATTGTGCTGCTAATGTTTCACGTGCTACTTCATAAGGATTTGGTTCTATGAATCTAGCCTTATTTTCAATGACCTCTGGCTGCATATCACTCAAAGATGAACTGTTTCGAATTTCACGAGTAAGTGATCCTTTACTAGACTGTGGAGAAATTTTTACTGGAGTTTCGTTAATAGTAATGTTATTGGTAATGTTTGCAGTAGCTTTTGTAGCAACTTGTCCTGCAACAATGTCAAGAGAGCGTGGAGTAGTAGTACTCATATTAATTTTTCATGTAGAAAAAATAAAAAATAAATTTTAAGACTAAAAATGTGATTTCATCACGATGAAAATATGGTTACAAATTAATTTTTTAAAAATAAAATCTGTTTCCAAAGTCATTATTTAATATTTTTTCGATGAGCAAAACGAAACGAAAATGACAAACTACACCAAATTAATGAACAACATGCAGAAGAAATTCAGCAGAGTACGAACTGAACAGGATTTAGAGGAATTAATACCACTATCTGAAACAGAATTCCTTAAATGTACTGGTACTACGCATGGACATAGTAATGCGCAAGCCAAATATGACGAATATCAACGTGAATTTAAAAAATTATATGAAGATCAGATCGAGGAATTCGAAATGGATGAAAAATTTTCAAAATATAAGGAAAATCGTGACAAGGATATAAAAATTAAATTACGTGACTATATGAAACGTATCAGTAAAGGTGATCCACGAACAACTATGAGCGTTAAAGAGGAGACATTTCTGGAACATTGTGGAGTTAAAGGATTATTATTAAAATATGATTCATCCAAAACTGTTGGAGAATGGTACGACTGGTATCGTGAAAAATTAACATCATTATACGGCATTAAGGGGAGAGCTCCCAATAAAAAAAGAAGCAAGTTCGTTAAGCATTGAAATTTACATTTTTTATATTTTTAAAATAGTATATATGGATGTAAGAATACATGAAATAATACAAGAAAATGTGGAAAATAATACCAGTTTTGATCAAATCATAAAAGAATTTGGAAAGTTAATTAATAATTATTCTAAAAAAGATATAGAACGACTGTATAAAAAATATTTGGATTACAATATAAGGTCAAACAAATTGCGAGAATACACGCTAATAATGAATCTGGATATAAATTTCAAAGCTTGGACAAATTATTGGATTATTTAGAAGAATTTAAAGTAACGAATGAACAATTACGTAATATATTTTATGATAAATTATGGCTAATGTATACAGATACATATTCAGAAGAAAAGGAAATTATCGAGAATCAACAGGAGGAAGAAGAGATGAAGGAAAAATATATTAAGGGTAATGAAAAAATCATGAAAAAAATTGACGCATATGTACAAAAAATAATAGAGGGAGAAGAAAGTGAATCACAAAAAACTACTACGTTATTCGGATATGCAAAAATTAATTCAAGTACTGATACTGATAAAAGTCTCGAGGAATGGTTCGAATATTATCAACAAGAATTACAAAAGCAAAAACAGCAACGGAAGAAACAGAAAAAAGTGAAGAAAGAAAAATCAATACTCGTGAAAAAACCTCTGGAAGAAGAACGTGTGACTGCGACAGAAAAAAGTAAAGAAATCATAGAAAAAGTTAAGGAACAATATCCTGTCATACCACAGCAAATCAAAAAATTAGTACAAAAGAAAAAACAGAAGGAAGAACAGGAAAATGTTGGAAGATTCAAATCTATGAAAATTGTTAATGATCCCATACCTTTTCGTACTGCTAACAAAGTAAAAGCGCTAACAAAAATTATAAATCCTGAAAATCCATATGGACAAATACAAAAACATGAAGAAAAAATGATGAAAACTGATTACGGTCATTATTTTCCACTAAAAGAGACTAAGAAATATTATATGTCAACTGTTGATGAACCGGATACATACATGTTTGATATTATGTTTTTTAGCGGATCAACAATAGGATATTTAATCGCAATTGAGGTTAATACACGTAAAGCATATGCCGAAGCATTAAATTTAGAAAAAGTGATAGCTGTTTTAGAAGAAGCGTCGTATGATTTCGGAGAAATTGTGAATAACACAGAGGATGAGTACGTAATTAGTAAAAAAATTAAAAGTACAGAAAATTTTCAGAATACATTACCAAAAATTTTTGAAAAAATTGAAAATGACGGAAGGAGAATTAGGAAATTTTTAATGGATGGTGAAGCAGCTGTAAAAGGAATAGCGATACAAGAATATTTTAAAAAAGAAAAAATTTAATATCAAACGTTAACATCGCATAATGCTACGAGTAGAATTGATCGATTCATCAGAACTTTACGTGATATGGTATATACATTAGATTGGGATCCTAATATAATTAGCATAGAACAGATGGATTATTTGATAAAATTTTATAATAACGCACCACATAGAGGATTGAAAAAATGGTTAAATGTTGACATCAGTCCTAATCAAGTAACGTATGAAATTGAAGATCTGTTGATTAGGAAAGTATTATGGAGTAATAAACAAGTGAGGGAGAAAAGTTTAATACCAATTGGAGTAAAAGTTATCGTATATGATCCGAAAAATCAGGATTATTTAGGAATAGGAAAAAATACTATGACTAAACGAAGGAGAAGAACTTTACCAGGTGATTGGTACGTGATAAATAATATAAAAAATAACTATGAGGTTAAAGATCGAAATACAGGGAAAATTTTATATGTATCTAGATGGGTTCTAAGCAGATATTAAAATAACGCTATTTTCTTTTTAATTTTTTAATTTTTTATCCACGGACAAATGAGTAAAAAACCTGAGTCAGGATACAAAAAATTCAAAGATATTCCGGAACAAAGGAGAGAAGCACTCAGGATAGCATTTCCGGACATGACAAATGACGAAATTTTAGAGCTAGTTAATGAACAGGCGAGTAAAAAATCAGTTAAGAAAGTTACAGTTATAGATAAATTATTTTCAGACGATGAAGAATTACAACCAGAGATTCCCGTTATGATTACAACAGATAAATTATTTTCAGATGACGAAGAACCACAACCAAAAATTCACACTATGACTACAATAGATAAATTATTTTCAGATGACGAAGAATCTGTTAAAAAGAATGAATTATTCTCTTCTGACGAGGAACTTGAACCGGTGCGTAAAATTAATCGACGTAAAAAGACAATTACAGATGATATGTTTTATCGTAAATATGAAGATTTGAATGAAGAGGAACAAAAATACTATGCCATTGCTGATCGAAAACTCAAACAATTAGGTCAAAGATTTCCAAAAATTGAAGATGATTACGGTAATGAAACAAAAATAGTAGATATGTCGGAAATGATTGATTTCGGTAAACAAACAGAGAAATCCGAAAACGAAAATGTTGAAAGATGGGCAAAAATTGATGAGGAAGACAGGATCAAGGAGGAAAAAGAACGTGCAGAGAAAAAGAAAATTTTGAATAAAATCGAACAACTTAATAAAAAATATAATGAAGGACGTAAAATTGATACAGAAATTCGTGATAAACAAAATCAAATTAACGAATTAACTGAGAGCATTGAAGCTGGAAGTTTTATGGATGACGATAATCGAGATGATGATAAAGCAAAATTGAAAGAACTCAAATACGAAGTGCGACGACTTAAAAAGGATGAATTTTATAAATTTATGAACAAAAATTGGGAAAAAATGAACAATTTATCATTCAAAATTAATAAATTTGAGGAATTATATTTAAAGGATCTCGAAGAATATTATCCGGAAACTAAAAATGAAAATGATGACATAATTTTAACGGATGAAGAACGTGCAACATACGCTAGATTCGTTGATGAAAAGAGAGGAGTTGATCAAAGAATTTTTCGTGATAAAGATCAGGATTTATACATGCAAGATGATGGAACTTATAGAATAGCAACAAATATGGATGTGAGAAAAT